>ULYQ01028995.1_pt1 | contig 11484 bp, 6 predicted proteins | sample 1962271 | NCBI WGS metagenome assembly ULYQ01 (sample SAMEA4835865, study PRJEB28245) | human gut metagenome | biome: gut microbiome; material: fecal sample | place: Denmark | collected 2008
GCCCAATTGATTACAGATGCCGTCTTCTCAGCATCCGACATATCAGGAGCAATCTGCGTCAGAACTTCCCTTATCTGCTTGCGGTACGGCTGTATGAATTCGCCTGCCACACGCGGGCACAACACATATTTATAGAACAGTTCCGCATCAGGATAGTCCTCCGCAGAGAAGTCCACAGACTCCAGAGCATCTTCCAGAACATCCGATTTCGTATCACGCAGGTCTTTTCGGGTAAGTGTAGCCAGCATCGGCAGAGCAGTCTCCACCTTGCCGCCTTCATAGGCCTCGGCAATGAATTTCTGAACCTCGCGCCAGTTGCCCTTGGCGTCAATGAGCTGACGGCAAGCCTTGTCCGCATTCTCCTTAGACAGTTCCGGAAGACCGAGACGTTCACCGGCATTGTCCGATGTCGTGAATGTAGATGTATATGCGTGACGGATAGAGTCTTCCGCAGCAAGTCTCACCTTGTTCGCCTCGACAGCCTCAGCTGTCGCGTGAGCAGGGATATTGCCCGGAGCAGGAGGATTGATGTCGCACACAATCTCGAGAGCATCTCCGACCTTATGGCTCAGAACGATGTCCTTACGGCATTCAGGACCGTCGCCTTCGAGTTTCGCATAACCGAAATTGCCGTCACTATATGCCCACACCATCATATCTCCAAGTCCGGTGTGAAGCGATGCCTTCCCGTCCTTGTCCGCAGCCAATGTAACAGCAGGGAATACTTCTCCGTAGTTATAGATGCAGAAATCCACCTTCGCTCCGCTGACAGCATTTCCGTCAATGTCTTTTACGGTAATGACATTGTCACGTGTCTTCACGTAGTTTCCTATCACATTGATTTCAGTGAAGTTAGGCGTGCGGCGGATAACATCTTCCTGTCCGTTGTAGTCTCCGAACACGCGGGTGTGCATAAGCATTGCCCGGGAAGCGGGCTCGTTGAACCAGGCCATATTCAGTTCCGGCTCAGGCTCGCAGGCTCCGAGGAATGACCATTTTCCGTCAGTCCAGACTTCCACCCAGGCGTGATTGTCGTCAGTATGCGCCCATCTCGGGGTATAGACCTGACGTGCAGGGATTCCCATGGTACGCATCGCTGCCACCGTGAATGTGGATTCCTCTCCGCAACGCCCTTCTCCGCTCAGGATGGTCGCCATCGGGGATGAAGTCCTTCCGTCAGACGGCGTATAGGTCGCCTTTTCGTGACACCAATGATTTATTTCAAGCGCTGCATCGTGCATCGAGAGGCCCGCGACACGGGTTTTGAGCGTATCGTAATATACCTTTCTGAAATCATCCAGGCGCTCGTTGTTCACTCGTACCGGAAGCACGAAATGTCTGAACAGCTGGTCAGGCACGTCCTTGCCCCACGGCATCTCCCGTCTTGCCTGCAACGACATTTTCACATTTTCCCTGAAGAATTCTTCACTGTAATCGCCCTGGTCCGCGATATCCATATACCGGTACAGGAATTCCATCGATTCCTTCTCCCCGATACGATTTCCGCAGGATGCAACAAGAAAGGCTGCCGCAATGGTCAATGTCAATGTCACGAGCCTTGAATACACGTTTCTCATAATGCTGTCTGTATTTGTGGTTCCCGCAAAGATAGCATTTTTTCCGCCTCACAAAACGGATAATTTTCATTATCTTTGCGGCCTTTATCCGCAGTGGCATATGCGGACCTAATATGCAATTGACGAGGAAATGAAACGGACAGCTGTCATCAGAACGAGTATCTCATTGATACCTATCATAATACTGATCATATTATTGGCATTGAACATCAGCTTTTTCGGGAGCGATGCGATTCTTGGCGCGAGCCAGGTCTCACTGCTGTTCTCCGCAGGCATCTGCGTGTGGCTTGCGATGTGGCTTTTCAAGAAGCCGTGGCAGGATTTCGAGGATGCGATACGGAGCAATATCGGTGACGTCACGACCGCGATTGTGATATTGTTCCTGATCGGAGGCATATCGGGAACCTGGACCATGAGCGGAACTGTGCCGTCAATGATATATTATGGTGTGAAAATCATCTCCCCGAAGATATTCCTGCTGACCGCCTGCGTTATCTGCGCGTTCATCTCCGTGATGATAGGCAGTTCGTGGACCACCATCGCCACCATCGGAGTAGCGCTTATGGGTATCGGCAAGGCTCAAGGCTTCAGTGAGGGGATGATTGCAGGCGCCATCATTTCCGGAGCGTATTTCGGGGACAAGATTTCCCCGCTTTCCGACACGACCGTGATGGCCGCCTCCATTTCGGGCACTCCCCTTTTCAGACATATCAAGTACCTGATGCTCACGACCATACCGTCATTTGCATTGACCTTGGTCCTGTTCCTTATCCTGGGATTTCTGCACACCGGCAGCGACTCGGCGCAGATTTCCGTCTATACTGAGACATTGGCCTCGAAATTCAACATCTCGCTCTGGACTCTGGTCGTTCCGGTCGCGACGGGCATCATGATTGCGCGGAAGCTTCCGGCTCTTGTCGTGCTGGGCCTGTCCACTGTTCTCGCGGCCATCTTCGCTCTGATTCTGCAGCCGCACATTATTACTGAAATCGGTGTGGGTTCTCTCCAGTCAATGGGCCTGAGCGCAGAGGGTGCAGGAAAAGGCGGAGTGATGTTCACAGGCATTGTCAAGACCATCTATGATTCTGTTTCGGTGAATACCGGTGTGGCGGACGTGGACAAGCTGGTTTCGTCAAGAGGTATGCTCGGTATGCTCAATACTGTCTATCTTATCATCTGCGCGATGTGTTTCGGCGGCTGCATGAAGGCCAGCGGAATGCTTCACCACCTGGCTTCATTGATCCTGCCGATGACCAAGACGCGCACGGGTCTCGTGGCCTCAACTGTGGGCACTGGTGTCATACTGAACGGCGTCATCTCGGACCAGTATCTCTCCATCATCCTGACTTCCGACATCTACAAGGACATCTATGCCAAACGCGGCTATGAGAGCAGGCTGCTCGGACGCTCCGTAGAGGACTCATCCACAGTCACTTCGCCGCTTTTCCCGTGGAGCAGCTGCGGTATGACGCAGGCCACCATCCTCAGCACCGCGACCATCGCCTACCTCCCGTATTGTTTCTTCAATATCATAAGCCCTCTGATGAGCATATTCATGGCAATGCTCGGGTATAAGATCCGGAAGAAAACTAAATAAGGAAAGTTGAAAATATCGCTTATTAGTCGTATATTCGTGGATACGAAGATACAACTAATAACGTATATAGTTTCACGAAAGTTATAAACAATAAGATATGGACAGAATCATTGAATGCGTACCTAACTACAGTGAGGGACGGAACAAAGAAATCATTGACCAGATCGTCGCGGCAGTGGCTGATACCAAGGTCGTTACCGAGCGCGGCGAAGAATCCGTAAAAGTGCTGGACGTCGATCCGGGCGAAGCTACCAACAGGACTGTGGTGACATTCGTGGGAAGTCCGGAAGCTGTTCTCGAAGCCGCTTTCCAAGGCGAGAAAAAGGCTGCCGAGCTGATCGACATGCGCCATCATCACGGCGCGCATCCACGTTCAGGAGCTACCGATGTGCTTCCACTCGTACCGGTTGCCGGTATCACTCTTGAGGAATGCGGAGAGCTTGCCAGAGGACTTGCCCAGCGCATCTACAATGAACTGGGCATCCCGTGCTACTGTTATGAGGCTGCGGCCTACAAGCCTGAAAGAAAGAACCTTGCAGTATGCCGTGCGGGAGAATATGAAGCCCTGCCGGAAAAAGTCATTGACCCGGAAAGGAAGCCTGATTTCGGGCCTGAGGCATATACGGAGACTGTTGCGAAGGCCGGTGCCAGCAATGTCGGAGCGAGGGATTTCCTGATTGCCGTGAATTTCAACCTCAACACCACTTCCACGCGTCGTGCGATGGCGGTGGCTTTCGACGTGAGGGAGAAGGGACGTCCTGCACGTGAAGGAGGAAGCCTGACCGGAAAAATCATCAAGGACGAGGCAGGCAAGACCGTATGGATTCCGGGAACGCTCAAAGGATGTAAGGCAATCGGCTGGTTCATAGAGGAATACGGTATCGCCCAGGTTTCCATGAACATTACGGATATGAACGTGACTCCGCTGCATGTGGCCTTCGAGGAAGTATGCAGGGCCGCTGCTGCCAGAGGTTTGAGGGTTACGGGAACCGAGATTGTGGGCCTCGTGCCTAAGAGGGTGCTGGTGGATGCCGGCAAATTCTACTTGGAAAAACAGCAGCGTTCTCTCGGCGTGCCTGAGGAAGAGCTTATCAAGATAGCAGTCAAATCATTGGGCCTCAACGACTTGAAGCCATTCAACCCGAAAGAGAAGGTTATCGAATACCTGATGACGGACGAGGAAGTCCAGGCCCGCAAAGAGCATCTGGTGAGGATGAGCGTGAAGGGATTTGCCCGTGAAACGGCTTCTGAGTCAGCTGCTCCGGGCGGCGGTTCCGTATCCGCATACATGGGTGCTCTCGCTGCGGCTCTGGGCACTATGGTTGCCAATCTGTCCGCCCACAAACGTGGCTGGGACGACAGGTGGAAGGAGTTTTCCGACTGGGCTGAAAGAGGCCAGGACGTGATGGAAAGGCTGCTCAGACTGGTAGATGAAGATACTGAGGCATTCGCGAAAATCATGGATGTCTTCTCCATGCCTAAGGGTACTGAGGAGGAAAAGGCAGCACGTGCCGAGGCGATGGAAAAGGCTACTCTCTACGCCAGCAGAGTGCCACTCAAGACGATGCAGACCGCGATGGAGGCGATGCCTGTGGCATTGGCCATGGCCCGTATCGGCAACCCGGCTTCAGCTTCTGACGCAGGTGTCGGCGCGATTGCCGCCCTCGCCGCCGTAAGAGGCGCTCACCTGAATGTAAGAATCAATGCAGCCGGCCTGAAAGACAGTGCATTGGCCGCGGAACTTACCGACGAGGCCGCAAGAATCGAAGCGGAGGCTGTAGCGGCTGAGGCTGAGGTACTTGCTGAAGTAAACAAGAACATAGGACAATAAGATATGACTGATTTCCAGAAACAGATTCTCGAAGGCATCCCTGCAGAACTGCCCGAGAAAAAACCGTATGACGCGTCCGTGAACCATGCACCGAGACGCAAGGACATTCTCACTGACAAAGAGAAGGCGCTCGCGCTGAAGAATGCGCTCCGATACTTCCCGGTCAAGTTCCACGCTGTATTGGCGGAAGAGTTCGCCCAGGAGCTGCACGACTACGGAAGAATCTACATGTACAGGTTCCGCCCTGACTACCAGATGTTTGCCCGTCCTATAGACGAGTATCCGGCAAAGAGCCGTCAGGCTGCCGCGATTATGGCAATGATTCAGAACAACCTGGACCCGCGCGTCGCACAGCATCCGCACGAGCTCATCACCTACGGCGGAAACGGTGCGGTTTTCCAGAACTGGGCCCAGTACCGACTGACTATGAAATATCTCGCGGAGATGACTGACGAGCAGACATTGTCGATGTACTCAGGCCATCCTATGGGACTTTTCCCGAGCCACAAGGATGCTCCGCGCGTAGTGGTGACGAACGGCATGGTCATTCCGAACTACTCCAAGCCTGATGATTGGGAGAGGTTCAATGCATTGGGCGTTTCGCAGTACGGTCAGATGACAGCCGGCTCCTATATGTACATAGGTCCGCAGGGAATTGTCCACGGAACCACCATAACCGTCATGAACGCAGCACGTAAACAGCTGCAGGCCAAGGGCATTGACGGAAGCCGCGAGAACATGAAAGGTCTTCTTTTCGTGACGGCAGGACTTGGCGGCATGTCAGGAGCACAGCCTAAGGCCGGAGATATCGCCGGCGTGGTAAGCGTGGTGGCGGAAATCAACCCGCTCGCAGCCCGCAAGCGCTATGACCAGGGCTGGGTGGACGAGCTTCACGAGAGTCTCGACGAGCTCATCCCGCGCATCCGCAAAGCCGTGAATGACAAGGAAGTAGTGTCAATGGCCTATGTCGGCAATGTGGTGGACCTCTGGGAAAGGCTTGCTGAAGAAGACATTGACGTAAATCTTGGTTCTGACCAGACTTCGCTGCACAATCCGTGGGCCGGCGGCTATTATCCGGCCGGCTACTCTCTTGAGGAGTCGAAGGTGATGATGGCGGAAGAGCCTGAGCGCTTCAAGGAGTGCGTAAGAGAGTCATTGAGACGTCAGGTCGCAGCCATCAACAGGCTTACGGCCAAGGGAATGTATTTCTTCGATTATGGCAATGCATTCCTGCTGGAGTCTTCACGTGCCGGCGCAGACATCATGAACGAGGAGGGTGGCTTCCGCTATCCTTCTTATGTTCAGGACATTATGGGCCCGCTTTATTTCGACTACGGGTTCGGTCCGTTCAGATGGGTATGTATGTCCCAGAAGCCGGAAGACCTCGCCAAGACAGACGAAATCGCAGTCAAGATATTGTCCGAGGAACTTGCAGAGGCGCCGGAAGAGATTCAGGGCCAGCTCCGTGACAATATACACTGGATAGAGGAAGCAGGCAAGAACCATCTCGTGGTAGGTTCTCAGGCACGAATTCTCTATGCGGACTGTGAAGGCAGGACGAAGATTGCATTGGCCTTCAACGAAGCTGTGAGAAACGGCGAAATTTCCGCTCCTGTCGTGCTCGGACGCGACCACCATGATGTTTCCGGCACAGATTCTCCTTTCCGTGAAACCTCCAACATCTATGACGGTTCTCAGTTTACGGCCGACATGGCCATCCAGAATGTCATCGGCGATTCATTCCGCGGTGCCACATGGGTTTCGATTCACAATGGTGGCGGCGTAGGCTGGGGCGAGGTCATCAACGGCGGCTTCGGCATGGTCGTTGACGGTTCTGACGATTCTGCAAGGCATATTACCAACATGCTTTTCTGGGATGTGAACAACGGTATTGCACGCCGCAGCTGGGCCCGCAATGAAGGAGCCCTGCACGCCATCGAAAGAGAGGAGGGACGCACCCCATCGCTGAAAGTCACTGTTCCTGTCAATGCAGATGACTCATTGATACAGAAGACATTGTCCAAATTTTAAAATTCGCTTTCATGTCACATAAAATTTCAAATGACACATTGACATTATGGAAAATAAAGGAAATCATTGACCATAATGAAACCATAACCCTTTCTGAAGAGTCGGAGAAGCAGGTCCTCAAATGCCGTGAGTACCTGGACAGCAAGATGGAAGATATCGGCAGGCCGGTCTATGGTGTCACTACAGGCTTCGGCTCGCTGTGCAACATCACGATTCCTGAGGAGGACCTTTCGCAGCTGCAGCACAATCTGGTGATGTCCCACGCCTGCGGAACCGGCGACACGGTACGTCCGGAAATCGTGAAACTGATGCTGCTCCTGAAGGTGCAGTCGCTCTCTTACGGTCATTCCGGAGTGCAGCTCGCCACCATCGGAAGGCTTATGGACATGTTCAACAACGACATTCTTCCTGTTGTCTATCAGCAGGGTTCGCTCGGCGCTTCGGGAGACCTGGCACCGCTCGCCCATCTCTGCCTTCCGATTATCGGAATGGGTGAGGTCCTTTATCACGGTGAAGTCCGCTCTGCTGCAGACGTCTGGCAGGAACTCGGCTGGGAGCCTATCAGACTCCAGTCCAAAGAAGGTCTCGCCCTGCTGAACGGAACACAGTTCATGAGTGCGCACGCCGTATGGGCACTGCTCAAGAGCCAGCGCCTTTCACGTTGGGCTGACTGCATCGGGGCAATGTCACTGGAGGCTTTTGACGGCCGCATCGAGCCGTTCTACGAGCTCACTCACCTTCTGCGCAGGCACAAGGGACAGATGGAGACGGCTGACGCATTCCTCAGTCTGCTTGAGGGTAGCGAACTGATCCGCCGTCCTAAGCAGCATGTCCAGGACCCGTATTCGTTCCGCTGCATCCCGCAGGTCCACGGAGCCGTAAAAGACAACATCAGATATGTGGAATCGGTCATCGGCAACGAAATCAACAGCGCCACCGACAACCCTAACGTTTTCCCTGACGAGGATATGATCATCTCTGCAGGAAACTTCCACGGTGAGCCTATCGCGATTCCTATGGACACATTGGCAATCGCCATGTCAGAGCTTGCAAATATCTCAGAGAGACGCATTTACAAACTTATCAGCGGTCAGAGAGGCCTGCCGATGTTCCTGGTTGCAAAACCTGGTCTGAACAGCGGATTCATGATTCCTCAGTACACGGCCGCATCTATCGTGAGCCAGAACAAGATGCTCTGCTGGCCTGCTTCATGCGATTCCATCCCTTCTTCCCAGGGACAGGAGGACCACGTGAGCATGGGTTCGAACTCTGCCACGAAACTGGTCCGCGTGATGGACAATGTGGAGACCGTTCTCGCCATCGAGCTGTTCAATGCAGCGCAGGCGCTTGAGTTCCGTCGTCCGGGCAAGTCATCTCCTGCCATCGAAAAACTGTTGGAGTCTTACCGCAAAGTCGTTCCGTTCGTGGATGTGGATACATACATGCACCCTCTCATCATGAAGAGCATTGAATTTATCCGCAACGAGGCCAACATGCTATGAGGACTCTCATAAAGAATATAGGACAGATCGTCGGCATCACAGACCAGCAGACTCGCCGCAAGGCGGGAGTGGAGATGTCGGTGACCGGAACATTGGACAATGCCTGGCTTCTGATCGAAGACGGGCTCATTTCCGGTTTCGGGCCAATGTCCGACTGCCCCTGCAGCTGCGAAGTCATAGACGCTGAGGGCGGTATGGTTCTGCCCTGCTTCTGCGACTCCCACACTCACATTGTCTTTGCAGGAAGCCGTGAACGGGAATTCCTGGACAAGATCGAGGGGCTTTCCTATGCACAGATTGCGGCGAACGGCGGTGGCATCCTGAATTCTGCGGATCTGCTCCACAGGACTTCAGAAGATGAGCTGTACGCACAGGCGATGTCCAGGGTGAATGAGATGATTGCCGCAGGTACTGGCGCCATTGAGATAAAAAGCGGATATGGGCTCTCGACTGAGGATGAGCTTAAGATACTCAGAGTGATACGGCGTATCAAAGAGTCGTCTCCTGCTATAATAAAGTCCACTTTTCTCGGGGCCCACGCTGTGGGACGCGCCTATGCCGGAAGGCAGGAGGAATATGTGAAACTTGTCTGTGACGAGATGGTCCCGGCGGTAAGCGCAGAGGGGCTTGCGGATTTCATTGACGTTTTCTGCGAGGAAAATTTCTTCACTCCGGAGCAGACTGACAGGATTCTTTCCGCCGGTGAGAAATATGGAATGCGTGCGAAGCTTCATGCGAACCAGCTTGCGGTTTCAGGCGGCGTACAGGTGGGCGTGAAGCACAATGCCCTTTCTGTGGACCATCTCGAGAGCACGACTGATGATGAGATACGCTCTCTCGCTGACGCTCCTGACACGATGCCGACAATGCTTCCTGGCGCTTCTTTCTTCCTCAGGATGCAATACGGCAAGGCCCTGGATTTCATTAACTCGGGACTTGGACTTGCATTGGCATCAGACTATAATCCGGGCTCTTCTCCTTGTGGAGACATGCGGTTTGTCATGTCGCTCGGATGTATCCAGATGAGGCTGACGCCGATACAGTCGTTCAATGCCTGCACGCTGAATTCCGCTTATGCTATGGGCGTGGAAGGCGAGGCCGGCTCGATTACGGTCGGCAAGAAAGCCAATGTTATAATTACCAATAAGATACCTTCATTGACCTGGATTCCTTACTGCTACCGCTCGCCTTTCATAAACAAGGTTCTGCTCGGCGGAAAGGTAATGGTTGACAATAACAAGAAACTGTTTTGAAATGATTTCAGGACAGATTCCAAAACGAACTGAAATATGATAGTGATGAAATTCGGCGGCACGTCCGTCGCTGATTGCGCTGCGATTTCGCGCACAATAGAAATTATCCGGAAAAGGCTTCCGGAACGCCCTGTCGTGGTAGTTTCAGCATTGTCCAAAGTGACGGACCTGCTCTACCGCATATCAGATGAGGCGAAGAAACGTAATTTCGAAGAGGCCTCGGCCTTGCTTAAGCAGCTCAGAAGCAGGCATCTCACTCTGTCTGAGGAACTTAAAAGCCAGTCGGAGAGCATTGACAAGGAAAGTATTCTGGAGGACGCTCAGAGGCGGGTCAATGAAATTTGTGACAAGCTTTCACATTTCATTGAGGCGGTATGCGAGCTTGGAGAGCTTTCGGACAGGAGCAAGGCCGTCATCATCGGCAATGGCGAATATCTTTCGTCCAACATCATCTGCTGCGCGATGAACGCGAGGGGTATCAGCACCCGTCTTATGGATTCGCGCAAGATGATCATCACCAATGCCGATTTCCTGAAAGGTGAGCCGAAACAGGACCTGATCTCTATTAAGGTCAATGCTGAGGTTTCCTCTCATTACACTGACTGCGAGGCTGTTATAACTCAGGGATTCGTTTCCGCCACGGAAGACGGGGAGCCGACTGTGCTCGGCAGAGGTGGTTCTGACTATACGGCATCATTGATAGGAATGGCTGTCGGGGCACAGCGAATCGAAATCTGGACGGATGTGGACGGTGTCAAGACTGCGGATCCGAGAAAGGTGGAGGGCACGCGGAGTCTTGAGCGCATTTCGTTCGAGGAAGCTGCCGAGATGGCGCATTTCGGTGCCAAGGTGCTGCATCCGATGACTATCGAGCCGGCGGTGAAGAAGAACATTCCGATTTACGTGCTGAATTCCATAAATCCGGACGGCAAGGGAACTGTAATTCTTCAGAATTCGTTTATCGACGACGGTGTGAAATCCGTGTCCAGCAAGGAGAACATATTGGTAATCAACATCTTCTCTACGAAGATGATCAATGTTGCCGGTTTCCTTATGAGTGTGTTTGAAATCTTCAGCCGGAACAATGTGTCTGTGGATCTGATAAGTACGTCGGAGGCCAACATTTCCGTCACGGTGGATGCGTCCCAGAATGTGGACAATGTCATCCGCGAACTTTCGTCTTTCGCCGATGTTTATGTGGACCGCGACAAGGCCCAGGTGAGTGTAATCGGCAAGAACTTAGACAATGTGACAGGCATTCTCGAGAAGACGTTCGCTCCTCTGAGCGACTACCGTATCTATATGATCTCGCAAGGCGCGTCCTATGTCAACATCAGTTTCGTGGTGGACCGCACCGCTCTCGACAAGGTGGTCTCTCTGCTTCACAGGAGCCTGTTCGGTTAGGGTATATCCACGACTTTTCCGGTATTAGATTAGGTCAACGACTGCTTTTGAGAATGTCCCGATGCCGGTTGTTTTGGATTTTTGAAAAATATACATAACTTTGTAATCCTTTCGGACACAGAAGTAGGCAGCTTCCAAAAGGCCGACTTCAGCGATGGGCTTAATGTTATGAGTCTTCCGAAGGGTTTTGCGAGCGTGTTGTAATTGGTAGCCAAGCCAGACTTAGGATCTGGTGCCTTCGTGCGTATGGGTTCGAGTCCCTTCGCTCGCACTGAAAGAGGCCGTGGGA
>ULYQ01032191.1_pt1 | contig 11434 bp, 12 predicted proteins | sample 1962271 | NCBI WGS metagenome assembly ULYQ01 (sample SAMEA4835865, study PRJEB28245) | human gut metagenome | biome: gut microbiome; material: fecal sample | place: Denmark | collected 2008
CCATAGCTGGCGTGTCCTCATCAGTACTTGCTGTATCATCATTAACCTCAGAGTTTTCAGAAGTTATTGCATCCCAAGTCCATGCTTCTTCACTTTCAAAAGGTTTGCCTACATTGTCAATGTCCCACCCAAAATAGTTACACATCGCAACAAACATAACCTTGAGTCTCTGATTTACATTTACAATTTTAATATTGCCAGAGCCACTTGCCTCCTCATATGCAGGATATAAAGCGTTAGCAAAATCATTGATAAATGCCTTGAAAAGCTCAGGCTTCACATTGTTCTCAAGAGCTATCTTTGACATTACGATAACAATAGGAACATTGTTTTTACGCAGGAATTTATTCTTGTTTTCAAATGCAGAATCAAGGTAATCTACGATTTCCATAATCATCTGCTGTTTTTCCTCGTTATAACTGTTTCTGATACTCTCGGCATATGAAAGCATAGATGCTGCGGAGATATTCTTAAACTCTCTCTGCTCGTGTCGCTGGTCAAGTAATGCCATGCCCTGCATCAGCATCAGCAAATCATCTTCTTTGAGAGCCTGTTTCTCTGTGATATTAATAGCCTGAGTAAAGAAGTTCCCTGAAAGCAGAGTGTTTACAAACTCCATCAGTTCATTGCCTAACTTAGCTTTACCTTTTTGCATTGCTGAAAGTGCTACACCGCTATTGATGTTGAAATACAACTTTTCTGCTTCTTCCATCGTATAATTTTCAATAGCCTGTACTGTAAATCTGTAGTTCTTGATAATATCCTGAAGCTCCTCTTCAAGCTCTGAATACTTCTTACCGGCAATATCATATGTAAAACCATCAACTTCTACTGGCTCAACTGAACCATGCAATGTCCACTCATCATTTAAGAATGGTATAAGAGTTGTCACAAGTCTCTGTTGTCCTTCTAGAACTTGATAGCCAAAGATATCCTTGCCCTTAGAATCCTCGCCTCGCTTATCTTTTAACAAGACAATGGGTGGAATATAGGAATCTGCAAGCATACTCCATACAAGATTTGACTTAAGGATAGGACTCCACATGCCACTATGTCTCTGAAATGGCAAGGTGCATTGAAGCACCTTGTCATCAGACTCAAACCATTTCTTCATTGTATTTACAGATACTGGCAGACTTGACCTATTCATCGTAGCCACCTACCTTTGCCTCCAAATATTCAGCCTCAAGCTCTTCTCTATTCATATCTGCAAGAGTTCTCATTGGAATATCCTCCAGCTCATAGATGGTTGCTCTTAATATTTCATCTGGCATATCCTTGATATCGTCAAGGTCATCATAATCATCCAGCTCAGGGTGTGCTGCTATATTAACTGGTGGAACGACAGTATTTGTATTGCAACTAAAAACATCATTAGGTGCACAAAACTGTATGAGTGAACCTTCGCTAAGATAAGGTCTGCTCTTACCTTCATCAAACTTATACTTTTCTACAGGCATAAGCATTGGCTGGAAAGTGAAGCTGGAGAAATCATAATAACCATCAGCCAATAACTGCTTCATGATTTCCTTAACCTTAGCTGTAGTCAGATTTCCAACTGTGAATTCATGCACTGAAAAAACGCTGAAATCATTTGTATTTACATAAAAGTGCAATCCACTTACAGCTTGATTGCCATCTCTTGCAATCTGTACCAATCGCACATTCGCCCCATTGAAAGGCACTCTCTTTTCAACAATCTCTTCTACCTTGCTTATTTCAAATAAGCCACCGTTAACTAAAACCTTAACCATAATAAATCCTCCATTTCGTGAGTTTAATTTTTTCGTGTGTCTATCTATCGCTCTGTTTGAAGTGAATTGCAAGTTATTTTTAAAATTTTTCTACAGAAAAATTTATAGGATACCCCAAAGCAGGTTATTTTACAGGGAATTCCTCTGGGTTTGACCTAGCCCACTCACCCAGACGATTGACTTCATTCAATACTTCAGACCAATCATCCGCATACAACATTTGAATAGTAGACCAAAGGATTTGTAACAGCTTTCTCTTATCCTTAGCAGGAAACTCTCTCTTAGGCTGAAGCACAATGAGTTTTGTAATATCTAACTGCAATGAAGCATGGTCATAATCATACAGACTAATTAAAAACGTTATGAGAACATTCTCTCTATTCCTAGCTATTTTTTTATTTGTTTCTTCCCGATAGTCATCAAGAATATCTGTTATATCAGCATAAAAACCCTCCTGTCTCCAACGCTCCTTAGCTCTGTCAAAATAGACATCCCTTGCTCTGTCGATTAGTGCCATTACTCAACACCTCCCAGTGGAATATGAAGAACCACCTGAGCAATCGTAATCATCGAGTAATATACTCTGTAAAACTTTGCACTTTCGTTTGGTGGAACAACAAGCTCATCACAGGTGCTGCATATGACTGCATTGTTCATACCCTCAGCACGATAATACCTTGCTACTTTTTGGATTTTATCATAATGCCTTGATGTGTTTAAAACCTGCCAATCTCTCACTCGATTTTGCTCATCTCTGGTTTTAGGGAGCAACAGCACGAAAGAATTAGGGTGCTTTTCAGCAATAGTGTTTAATAACATTTTTCAAGTCCTCCTTTAAGAAAAAGTCCCGACAATTCAGGGTTGTGTGGTATGTTAGCTCTAGCTTTAATTTTTGTAAAGATTGTCTTGAAATTATTCTTGAGAAGTTGCTTGAACTGCCTTTTTATCACAAGATCTTATATAACAACCATAGTTATCTAATTCGCCAGAAAATCAACTGGCGATATGCTCCTACCCCCTAGCTGATGGAGAATAAAAACTTAATGGAAATAATACAGAAAAATACAAGGGCAATCGCATACTTTATTCCATCTGAAAAGTACCTGATTACTGCAACTACATACAAAAGCATAGGTCAATCAACAGTTGAAGTTTTTAAAATGCTTTCTATACTGGATACCTGCAAGAAATATTCATTCACAGATAACAACCTTGAAGTTTTATATGTTGCGTATGGGTAAAAGAAAAGGACTTGCCACACAGAAACAAGCCCTCACTTATTATTTTGAATGCTTAATCAACTGTAACAGAATCAATTGGTTAAGCTGTCTTTTATCTTTTTTACCTTTCATATGTCTCACATACTCTATGTAATCATACATTATCTGAGCATGTTCAATTTTGGATGAATCCAATGTGATTGCTCCTGATTTTGCCATTTCATAAATCAAAAGCAAAAACTTTGTTTCTTCATTTGAAATTTTATACAGCTCCTTATTCATCATCACACCTCCAACACTTCTTCCAAAGGCTTGCCACAGCTAAGGATAATGTGAATGATTTCTCCCATGTAAGGATATTTTTTCACAATATTTTTTACAAGCTGTATTGACTCAGGAATACCTTTGTTTGCCTGTAAAAGGGCAACCTTAATATTCACTTTGTCAATAACAATGAAATCCAATAGCTTCTCATCTAAGGATTTCAAAGCCCAATCAAGCTCTGCATTGTCGATGATATTTTTTGCAATATCTTCTGTCTGCAATGCAGGAACAGAGCTTATCCCTACCCCTCCTTCAGCCAAATCGTCATAATCATCAAGCAATGGCTTTTCATTTTTATGACGTCTAGCCTGCTCCAGCTTTCTAAACTTTTCTACCTTTTGCTCATACTTGCGGAGGTCAAACACTACGTTGCCATCTAAATCGTAGTGCTCCATTTTCAATTTTCCAGCCAGCACCGCCTCAACGACTTCGAGGGTGCAACTGCACCCTCTACTATCTGCACTGGCTATGTCTTTGAACATAGACCATAGACTGTCCATATCGTACCAAACAGTCTTATCATATAAATAGCTTCTCATCATAACTACATCACCTCCAAATTAAGTTTCTTGGCTTCATCCCATGTAAGCTCGTGGAACATAGTTACACATAACACGAGCCACCATTTCTCCGAGAAATCACAGGCTGGGTCATAGTCAAACTCATCTCCTACACATCTCTTAGAACATTTACGATTTCTATTGTTCTGCGAATATGTGCAAGGTCTGATGCAAAAGCTATCGTTCAGCCATATGCAGTGATATTTGTGATCAACACAAACATTCTTACTGTTAATTCCAAGCATTAATCTGCAAAGAATCTTATTAGTCCTACCACTGCTTACAATGACCTTCATTCCCTTCTCTCTTGATGCAAAAGCCACTTTTCTATCAGTGTACCTAAATTCAGCATCAAAAAAGTCCTTGTCCATTGTAGTGAATCCAACGTTATCACTCTTTTTATTTTTAGAGTAATAACTGACAAACACTACAGGCTCACCTTCCTTGAAATAAAAAGTATTACTTGTTCCTCTACTTTCTCTCTCCAAAGAAGTATAGCCCTTTTCCAGCAACATATTTTCTGTCAGAAAAATTTGCTTTGCCAGCTTCTCCTCTGGCTTACAATTAATTGTCTCATACATATCTACAAGTCTCATATAAAATCCTCCTTTTAAAAAACAAAATTTAATAAGCTGACAAAAATAATCAGAAATGAGGACTCTAAAAATGAACTGTAGAATAACAAGAGAACTACAATATAATTAAAGACTGCACAAAAAAAGCAGGAGTCCTACCCCACTTAAGGGATAAACACTCCTGCATCACACAAACAAAGGATACTCCTACATCCTACTTATAAATTTTTCAAGGTCGCTCGCATAATACAACCTCTTATGGCTGAGTGGTAACCGCCTACAGGGAACTAAAACACCTTGTTTGTCAAGTTCCTCTAAGGTTTCATAGCTTATTGCAAGCCTTTTTCTAACCTCAGCACTTGACAAAAAGTACCCCTGCTCTGAATCATCAATACTACCGCTACAACAGTCAAGAATAAAATCAGTGACCTGACTGCTGGAGTAATATCTCCGATTGCCAACCTTTACTGCTGGAACTAAAAGACCTACAGCCTCATAATTTCTCAAGGTTGACTGCGAACAGCCAATAAGACTGCTCGCATCCTTTGTGGTAAGTAATGCTTTATCCATGCAGCACCTCCACATATTTATTTAAAACAGCCTCTTTGATTTTCTGAAGGCTTACACCCTCTAACTGCTCACTATAAGCACTGGCTAAATCATACATATCAAAAGGCTGTTTTTTGATGATGTATGGTGTAGCTTCTGTAATCACACCACAGATAAACTCATATAAAAATATGAGGATATTTGCCTGTGGTATATCTGTCGATATACACCGCATAGCCTGAAGCTGTGCTATTGGTGTCGGTGGGGCTGTATATCCTAACTCGTTAAAGGGACACTCATAACGAGTAGTACCCCTTCGACTGATTGAAAATATCAATCCTTCATCTGACAGCTCAATATCACCAGCTTCTGGCAGTAGAACTACCTCCTGCCTGCCTTTAGGAAAAGTGATGGCTGGTCGACCATCACTTTGAATCCTTATTCTCCAATTCCTTATCAACATACCAACTACCTCCCCTCTATATGCTGCAGAGCATCCCTGAAAATATGCTCATAGCGATATGTGTCGAACATATCCAAGATGTTGTACTCTTTCAACAACTTGGATGTTATAGGTCTGTCGTATGGAACACCATACATAACAAGCTTACATCTGAGATAGTGAACACACATACAGAAATATCTCACCATCTCAAACACAGGATTTTCAGGCTCCTGCAACATCTTCTCCCAGAGCCATACAGAACAGCTCATAAATGGAAGATAGATAAGCTCTCTTCCTGAAAAATCCCCATTCTCAGCAGGGAAATCAAAATCAATCCTTGGGAATGTTATATGGATCTCACACCCTTTACCTTCTTTATATGCCCAATTCTGCACATAAAGAAAAATATCTGCTCTCACAGCTGCTAAAGCATCAATCACTTCTGATGCCTCTACTTCTGTGAACTTCTTGTCCTCACAGACAGACATAATATCATTGAGCCTCTCAGCTCCTGACCTAAAATCCTTTGTCCTCATAATCAATTCCTCCATTAGTTTATTTTTATACTTATAAGTGATAGAAATGGATGTGAAAACTTGATAAAGATATATACTTATAGACAGTAAAAGAGCTAGGGATTAAACCCTAGCTCCTGATGCATACTTTTCTATTATATTGTTTTTTCTCCAGTTATGAGCTTCTGTTCTAAGCTCATTATAACTGCTTTCTTTTCTATTACGCAGATGAGTTAAAAACTCATTGTACGGCATTATCTCAATATGATGCCCAATCTCTTTGTCACCCACAAATGCATATGGGATATTTCTTCTTGGTTCAAAATTGCATATCATCATTTCCCTGTTTCTAGATTTATAGTTGCTAGATTTATAATAAAAGAACAGCACCCACAAATTGTTGTCTTCAATATCCTTTGATACATCTGTCTCATAATATAGCAGGTTCATTTCACTCTTTATAACAAAAGGCTTAACAAAGCCATTATAATAGCAATCATAATTCTTTATCAGAGGATTTCCAGCTTCTTGGTAAGATTTCCTATTCTTATTAAATTCACTCTTATCAATTTTATCTGTATTAATTTTTTTATACTGCATAGAAAAGAGCCAATTAAAATCAGCATAACGAAGAATATCCAGCATACCCTTATGCTCTTCATCCTGAAAAGGTACAGTATAATCTGTAGTAAGAAAATAAGGTGAATCAAGATATATGAAACCATCAGAATAACTCTGTATGACAGTATCAAAGTCCTCACTCTTAACAATGGTGTTTTTCAATGAGTCCATATATTTTATACCTTTTTCAAACTTCACCTGAGATTTTTTAAGCCTGTACTTTTCCAGAAAGGTTGCATCTGAAGCATCCTGCTGATGGTATTTTACATACTTCTTATCGTCCTTATATTTAACCATCAAAACATTTCGCAGATACTTCATATATGCTTCAATATCCATATCTATTGCATTAAACTGATTACCTCTTCTCTGCTTTTGCTTAAAGGAATTTAAAAACAGCCAAGCAACACCAATATCGTAAAACATTTCAATATTCTTAGTGGTAGCATTGTCAAAATCAAGCACTACCCCGATGGTTGCCTGTACATACTTGTCATAGATATACACATAATTGTTTCTTAGGCGAACCATTAGCTCTTCAAATTTCTGATTACCCAGATACTTCTCATATGCCTTGGTCTCTCTGTGTCTTTGCCATTGCTCCGCAGTATATAATTCCTGACCTTCACTTAAGTCCTTACTCACAAAATTATTATGTAGTTGTGCTAGCCTTTCTCTAACCTCCTTAGAATCATGTGACATCGAGTAAAGAAAACATGCTGCGCCAACATCTATATCATTAACAACACTTTCATTTGCACCAACAGATGCTGCGACTGTACCAGTTCCTGCAAAGACATCAATAAACCTTGGTAGCTGGTTCAGCTTAGGTGCTACCCACTCGGTTGTAGTATCTGAATCAATCAGATTTTCTTCAGCTTCTTGCCTACCAGCTTCATAGTATGCCCTCTTTATTGCAGTCGTAAGATAGGGTTGCTTTTTACCATTTCTATTCAATGTAATTGAACTGTAGGAGTCCCTATTAACTTTCTTTCTATAGCGTGGGGAAATATGCCACTTATTGAATATGTTCTCACGCAATCCAACTGCTTGTATAAATTCCTTATCTGACATCTCAGTATGTTTTTTCTTGGAATCCCCCTTGTAAGCTTCAACCAAAATAAAAAAACATATTTTTTTAAAGAGAACTGGATATATTGCTCTGTCATCAATCATGCCATCATTAACTGGATAATATTTATTTTTCCAGTCTCTCAACCAGCCTAAGGAATCCCACTGAATACCTTTCCAGAAAATCCTTGTGCCTGAATAATTCAGAAAGTCCATAAATCCCCTGAACAGCTCATCGTATATAATATAATCTTTGTTTGTAACAGCAGTACCGCTAGTGATATTTTCACTTAATACTTTATCTATGTAATCTTTTTCGTTACCTGAAACCACCTCGTAAGGTTCGTAGGTAAGCAACTTAAGCATCAACTCTATCATATGTAATCCTTTCGCTTATAAACTGTCTCTATTCTATCACGAAAGAATTACACTAACAATGTTAACATCATCTTGATTTTACAGGGGCTATCAGTGTGTCTATCTCAAAAAATTAGGGCTATTAGTGCCACTAAATTCAGCATAAAAATAAGTGGTTCGAAATATTTTCATAAATCGAACCACTTTTATAGGTATCTGTATAAAATATTAAAATGCTACAAAGCCCATAAATACAGGCTTTTTGAGCCTATTCCTGAAGTTGGCTCAGCTTGGCAGCCTGGTCGGCTGCGATACAGGCATCAATTATTTCCTGGATATCTCCGTTAAGAATCTTGTCAAGCTTATAGAGTGTCAGATTGATTCTGTGATCTGTCACACGTCCCTGTGGGAAGTTGTAGGTACGAATCTTCTCAGCACGGTCTCCTGTACCGATCTGGCTTCGTCTCTCCTCTGCCTCTGCATCCTGCTTCTTCTGAAGCTCCATGTCATAGAGCTTTGTACGAAGAAGTGCAAAAGCCTTTTCCTTGTTCTGTATCTGTGACTTCTCAGTCTGGCTGTAGATGACAATACCTGTTGGATAATGTGTCAGTCGGACAGCTGAATCTGTTGTGTTGACACACTGTCCACCGTTTCCGGAAGCACGCATTACGTCAATTCGGATATCCTTGTCATCAATCTTGACATCCACATCCTCTGCCTCAGGCATTACAGCAACTGAGCATGTAGAGGTCTGGATACGTCCCTGCGACTCTGTCTCAGGCACCCGCTGCACACGGTGTACTCCCGACTCATACTTTAAAATAGAGTATGCACCTGAGCCCTTTACCATGAACTCGACAGACTTCATACCGCCGATTCCTGTCTCATCGGCATCAAGTGTCTCCACCTTCCAGCCTCTGTTCTCTACGTAGTGCACATACATACGGTAGATTTCCGCTGCAAAAAGTGCTGCTTCCTCTCCGCCTGCACCGGCACGGATTTCGACGATTACGTTCTTGTCATCGTTAGGGTCCTTTGGCAGAAGAAGTATTTTAAGCTCCTTCTCAAGCTCCTCCACCTGCTCCTTTGAATCCTTAAGCTCTTCCTTTGCGAGCTCTCTCATCTCTTCATCTGATTCCTCATCCAAAATAGCCAGTGAATCCTCGATATTCTGCTTGCACTCTTTATATTTCTTATATGTCTCAACTATAGGAGCAAGGTCACTCTGCTCCTTCATAAGCTTTTTAAATCTGTTTGCATCATTTGCCACATCCGGCTCGCTGAGCAGATTCATCAGCTCTTCATAATGGTGTATAAGATCTTCTAACTTATCAAACATGTTTTTCCTCCTTGCTGTCAAACACTCCCGATACTACCCTGTCATTTCCCGCCAGGTCCTTTATCACATGTACATCGCTAAATCCGGCAAACTGCATCATCTCTGACACCTGTCTGCCCTGGTCACAGCCTATCTCAAAAAGCAGCCTGCCCTGTGGCTTTAGATTTGCCCTGCAATCCTTTATGATGCGCCTGTAAAATAAAAGTCCATCCTCAGAGCCGTCAAGAGCCTCATGCGGCTCAAATACCGACACCTCCGGCATCAGATGCGGTATCTCGTCGCTTCTTATATATGGTGGATTGGATACTATCACATCATACATCTCATCGACATGCTCAAACAGATCGCTTCTCTCAAAATCAACAAACACACCGTTAAGCCTTGCGTTTTCCTTTGCCACATTGAGCGCCTGCTTTGAGATATCACAGGCTGCACCGTCCACATTAGTCGTGTTCTTTAAGATGCTTATAATTATGCAGCCGCTTCCTGTACACATATCAAGCACTCTCATACCCGGCTCTATCACCTTGAGTGCCTCCTCTACAAGAGTCTCTGTATCCTGACGCGGTATGAGCACATTGCTGTTCACACGGAATTTGAGTCCCATAAACTCCTGCTCTCCGACTATGTACTGGAGCGGAATACGCTCAGCGCGCTTACTCAGCAATGCTTGATATTCCCTTATCTGCTCCTGCGACATTTCCTCATCCATATGCACATAGTAATATGTGTGATTTATCCTGCATGCCATGGCTAAAAGCAGCCATGCATCGTTTTTTGCATCAACTATCTTTGCTTTTTGTAATATGCTTTCCCCAAGTAAAATTGCTTCTCTATATGTCATATATACCTTCTATCCGGCGGTCAATGTGCACACACATTGTTTTCCTCCTGCCATTTCTTCCAGTCAAACACGGCCTCAACCGATGCGATGCCAACCTCTATCATTTCATCATCCGGCTCCTTTGTGGTCATTCGCTGCATTAAAAGCCCCGGGACACTAAGCATGTTGACAACCGGATTGTCATATCTGCCCGCAAGTCTGATAAACTCATAAGATACACCTGCGATTACAGGAATAAGCACAAGTCGTAACAATAACTGCAGCGGCTTTGAATCCACACGGATAAACATGAAAAACAATATGCTTATGAGCATTACTATAAGCAGAAAGCTTGTACCGCAACGCTTGTGATGCTTTGAGCTTTTTCTCACATTTTCCACCGTAAGAGGCAGTCCGTGCTCTATGCAGTTGATGCATTTATGTTCAGAGCCATGATACATAAATGTGCGCTTAATATCAGGGGTCAGCGATATAATTGCTATATACCCCAGAAATATTGCCAGTCTGATAACGCCCTCTATGAACGCTATGAGCATCTGTGAGCTTATCACCTTTTTAAAAAACCCTGAAAGGAAATACGGCAGTGCAAAAAACAACGCGAGTGCTATGACAATTGACAGTACCACTGTACCTCCAAGCATGGCATTTTCCTGTTTCTTTTCTTTGACAGCCCTTTTTTTCTTTTCTTCCGCTGTGATTTCTTCTTCCTTTTCCTTTTTCTTTGAAGCCAAGGTACCTTCATCATCCTCGTCCTCGAAAAATGACGCTGAATACATCAGTGTGCTCATGCCCAGATAAAGCGAATCGACAAAGCTCACCACACCTCTTAAAATAGGAATCTTTCTAACTGCATCAAGTGTCTTTGAATTCTTACGCTTTGACACCTTGACATCTATTTCATGGTCAGGCTTTCTCACGGCTACAGCGTATGTGTCCTTGTTCTGCATCATTACGCCCTCCATGACAGCCTGACCGCCAATACCTGAATACTTCATAAAACCTCTCTATATTCCAAAAAAGGTTGAGGTATATTGCAACCTCAACCTTTCAAGTAACTATATGATTCTATTTCATACCATATTTCTTATTGAACTGCTCAATACGTCCACGAGCCTGGTTAGCTTTCTGCTGACCTGTGTAGAATGGATGGCACTTTGAGCAAATCTCTACGTGGATCTCCGGCTTTGTAGATCCTGTAACGAATGTGTTACCACAGTTACATGTAACAGTTGCCTGATAATAATCTGGATGGATTCCTTC
>ULYQ01049518.1_pt1 | contig 11385 bp, 7 predicted proteins | sample 1962271 | NCBI WGS metagenome assembly ULYQ01 (sample SAMEA4835865, study PRJEB28245) | human gut metagenome | biome: gut microbiome; material: fecal sample | place: Denmark | collected 2008
AGAGTTATAGCGTTGATGTCAGGAACGTCTTGCGACAGTATAGATGCGGGACTTTGTGAAGTTTTTCCTGATATGTCTGTAAAATTAATCAAGGGTATAAATTATAAATATCCACCTCATATTCAATCAAAAATTTTTCAAATTTTTAGAGGTGAAGCTTCTGTTAAAGATATTTGCATGATGAATTTTGCTATTGGAAAATGTTTTGCTGATGCTTCAAAGGTATTGATTGAGGAATTTGGTAAACCTGATTTTATTTCAAGTCATGGACAAACAATTTATCATTATCCCTTTGACGAAAAGATTGATGATGTTAGTTTAAAAAGTACTCTTCAAATTGGTGAAAGTTCTGTTATCTCTCAAGAAACAGGATGTATGACTATTTCAAATTTCCGAGAAGCTGATATTGCTCAAGGTGGGCAAGGAGCTCCACTGGTTTGTTTTGCAGATGAAAAATGGTTCAAAAGACGTGGTAAAAATTTCGCAATTCAAAATATTGGTGGAATTTCTAATGTAACTGTTGTTTCAAAAGATTTTGAAACATTTGGCTTTGATACAGGCTTAGGGAATATTATGATTGACTATTGCATGAATAAATATTTTAACAAGCCATATGACAAAGATGGAGAAGTTGCGAAGAGTGGTATTGTTTCAGATTCTTGGCTTGATTGTTTGTTGCAGGATGAATATTATTTACTAGAACCTCCAAAATCTACTGGTAGAGAATATTTTTCTGCAAGGTATATTGAAAATGCTCTTAAATTTGCTCCAGAAAATCCTTATGATATTATTGCAACAGTAACAGCTTTAACTGCGAAAACGATTGCTCAAAGTTGGGAAAGATTTATTTATCCAAATGTTGGTATTCATGAAGCTGTTATCTGTGGAGGTGGGGCTTATAATCCTGCATTAATGGGCTTTTTAAGAACATATTTACCATCTTATATTGACTTGAAAACTTGTGAAGATTATGGAATTTCTAATAATTTTAAAGAAGTAATGGCTTTTGCACTTTTGGGTTATTGTACATATTACGGAATCCCGAATAATTTGCCTTGTTGTACAGGGGCGAAAAAACGTGTAGTTATGGGAAAGATTTCGTATTAAGTTGAAAATTCAATAGGGGTGTTAATTTTATAAGGCACTGGGGTAGAAATATCCAAGTACCTAATTTGTGCGTGTCCTTTTTTGCAAAATTCATGTTAACAAATGTAACAAAGCTGAGAGCATGTGAAATCGAGCCTTTTGGGATGTTTTTATATATTTGAGAGCAAAAAAGAGAGCTAATTATGAGTTTAAGTATTTCCGCACAATCAAATAGCTATCTAGCAAAGAAACTCGGCAAGTCTGAAAGCAATCAGACGGGTGCTTCTTCTCGTACTCAAGTTGCTCAAAATTTACAAACTTCTTCTGCTAAAACAACAAGAACTTTGACTCTAGGTTCTAAAAAACAATCTAACTTTGTAGCTGGCAGGGGCAATACTCCTGGAGCTGCTAGAAGAAGCCTTACTAAATTACAAGAAAGATATAATCACAGACCTAATCAAGGTTTTTATAATACTGGTGGTAATAGTGGTGTCCAAGAAACGGTTGTAATTAGACAAAGTTCTAATTTTGGTAATATGACTGGCATGTATGGCATGTCTGGTATGTCTGGCATGATGGGCATGGGTGGTCAAATGGGTATGCTTAACCAAGTAGGTACAATGCTTGGTATGGATCAAGAAACTATGGGTTATATTGGAGCAGGTGCTTATTTGACTCAACAACTTGGTCAACTTGGTTCTTCAATGGGCTTATTTGGTGGAAGCAGTTCTTCTAGCGTAAGTTCATCTGTTTCTTCAAGTGCTAATACTGCAATTTCTAATATGAACTCTGCAAAAGATGTGGTATCTTTAAAACAAGCAATTGAAGGGGCAAGATCACAAGAGGCAGGTCTATCTCAATCTGCTAGACAAGTTGAGTCAAAACAAACTGCTTTTACTAATGCAACTAAAGCTAAGAAAGACGCTGAAACCAGCGTAGCAAATAAAAAGCAAGATGTTGCAACCAAAGACCAAACTGTAAAAACATTAGGTAATCAAGTTACACTAATAAAATCTCAACTTACTGCTGCTTCTAATGCCGTATCTGCTGCAAATGCTTCATATCAAGCAGCTTTAATGAATTTACAGAATGCTTCTCCAGAGGGCAAAGCAGCTGCTCAAGCAGCTGTAGATAAGGCAAAAGCTGCTTTAGAAGAAGCTAGGGCAACTGAGGCTAAGGTTAAACAAGCATTAACTGAGGCTGAAAATAGACTTACTAATGCCGAAAATGAATTGAAAACAGCCAAGGAAGAATATCAAAAAGCCGAAGATGATTTGGCTACAAAAGGTGAGGCATTAGAAACTGCTGAAACCGAATTGGATAAGGCAAAACAGGCAAAACAAGATTGTGATGCCTTATCTTCTGAAATTAAAACTCAAGAATCTCGTTTAGAACAACTAGACCGACAAGAAAAAGAGGCTTATAGTGATACTACACAAGCTATAAAAGATAGAGAAGCTAAAGTTGGGGATAAAACAGATGATAAAAAATTAGCGAAATTAAAAGAAAAACAAAATAAACATGGTGATAATATTGTAAAATTACAATGTATGAGTGCTCCTCCTTCTGAAACTGGTAAAGATGGTGAAGATTTACGCTCTACAATGTTACCATCTGGCAAAATGGTTTACTTTGTTGGGATGGAAGAAGTTTCAGAAGATGTTTATAACAGCCACAAAAAAGCATCACCTTAACTAAACATTTACAAAGACTTTACAAATTCTTTTAAGTATATTAAAATATAGTCAGAAAAGCAGTATTGCAAAACGAAAAAAGAACGGTAACCCCGTTCTTTTTTTCGGTAATATAGCGTTATTTAATTGTGAAAGGTAGGAACAAGATGAAGCAGGAAGTAAACAGATTAGAGGTTTTGGAAGCGATTACTCCATTGATTGAAAATACCGCAATGCGTTTTAATTTGGTTCCTATTGAAATTGATTTTTCTAAAGAAAATCATAGATGGTTTTTGAGAATTTATTTATATTCTCAAGACCGTAGTATTACCCTTGAGGATTGCGAAAACGTTACTCGTAGTCTAGAAGGTTTTTTGGACGAGTTAATCCCAGTTAAATATTATCTTGAAGTCTCTTCTCCAGGATTAGAGAGAAAATTCAAGTCTGAAAAGGAATTTATCATTTTCAAAGGTAAAAGAATTAGTTTGAAGTTGAAAGAACCTTTGTTGGGTGAAACTGAAAAGATTTTCAAGGGTGAAATTATTGATTATGATTACAATGAAGGTTTAACGTTCTTCCGATTTGATGATGGATGTGAACTTCAAATTCCAAAGGAAAATATTCAATCAGCAAAATTGTATATTGATTGATGCCGTTTATAGATTTTTAACTTATTTATATAAAATGAAAGGAAAATAAAATGATTAAAATTGGAGCAGGAAATTTAAATGAAGTTTTTGAAGAACTAGAAAAGGAAAAAGGCATTTCCAAAGATGTTGTTATTTCTTCTCTATGCGACGCAATGGTTGCAGCTTACAAAAAACATTTGAGATTGAAAGAAGTTCAAAATGTTGAAGCATTTTTGGATGAACAATCTGGCGAAATCGGTATCTTCAAAGGCAAAACTGTTGTTGAATCTGTTGAAGATGAAGACAATGAAATTTCTCTAGCTGAAGCAAAAGAAATTGATGAAGATGTAGAATTGGGCGATGAAGTTAAATTAGAAGTTACACCAGATCAATTCGGTAGAATTGCTGCTCAAGCTGCTAACCAAGTTTTAACTCAAAGAATCAGAGAAGCTGAAAGAAATCTTGTTCTTAACGAATTCTTAGAAAAGAAAGGTACTTTGATTACTGGTATTATTCAAAAAGTTGATGATAGAAGAAATGTTATCGTTAACATTGGTAAGACTGATGCTGTTATGCCAAGAAAAGAACAAATCCCTGGTGAATATTACAAACCTGGTAACAGAATCAGAGTTTTTGTTCTTAACGTTAAAGAAACAACAAGATTACCTCAAGTTATTGTTTCTCACGCTCATCCAGAAATCGTTAGAGAATTATTTGAACTTGAAGTTCCTGAAATCGAAGACGGTATTGTAGAAATTAAATCAATTTCTAGAGAAGCTGGTTACAGAACAAAAATTGCAGTATGGTCAAATGACCCAGAAGTTGATTCAGTTGGTGCTTGTATTGGACCTAGAGGTAGCAGAATTCAAACTATCGTTGGAGAATTGAAAAATGAAAAAATCGATATTGTTAGATATTCTGAAGATCCAGTAGAATATATTGTTAACGCTTTATCTCCAGCAAGAGTTGTATCTGTTGATATTATGGCTGATGATGAAGCTGCTCATGAAGCTCTTGTTGTAGTTCCAGATGATCAATTGAGTTTGGCTATTGGTCGTGAAGGTCAAAACGTTAGACTTGCTCACAAATTAACAAATTGGAAAATTGATATTAAATCAGTTTCTCAAATGGAACAAGCTGAAGCTCAAAATGTAAGTAATTACGAATACGATGAAGAACCACAAGAAGAAGATGTTGTTGTAGATTCAAATGAATTGGATGAAGAAATCGAAGAAGAAATGAATCAACAAGCATTGGATGAAGAAGATGTTCAAGATGGTGGAATTTCTGAAGAAGTTGAAGAAGAACAAGAATAGTTTTTCTCATTTTTAAATAAATAGAAAGCGGGTAGCGATTGTTACCCGTTTTTTATTGCTTAGACTAATCCTTCTTTAAGTGCTTTCACTGCGGCTTGTGTTCTATCATCTACTAATAGTTTTTGGATTATGTTGCAGACGTGAGCTTTTGCGGTGTGGGCAGAGATGGTTAATTCTTCTGCGATTTCGTTGTTTGATTTTCCGTCAACTATGAGTTTTAAAACTTCGTATTCTCTTTGAGTTAAGTTGGAGTGTTGTTCTCTAAACATTGCTCTGGACATTTGGCGTTGGGGGACAAGTCCTCTGTTTTTATCTCTCAAAATAGGGACTGCTAGTGGGTCAATCCACATTGCTCCATCTTTTATTGTTTGGATAATCATTTTGAGAATATCTGTATTTATATCTTTCATTACGTAGGCACAAGCTCCTGATTCCAGTGCTTCTAAGACTTCTTGTTCGCTCAGGTGAGATGTAAGAATTATAATTTTTGCATCGGTGTTTAATTCAAGAATTTTTTTTGTTGCTTCAATCCCTGAAATGTCTGGCAACCCGATATCCATAAGTGTTACGTCTGGGTGGGTTGTTTTGAATTTTTCGATTGCATCTTTCCCTGATTGTGCTTCGGATGTAACTTCTAGTCCGTCTTGTTCTTCAAATAGTGATTTCAGTCCGACTCTCAAAAGTTTATGATCTTCAACCAAAAGTATTTTTATTGCAGAATTTATCATTTATTTTTACTCCTTGGTTTCTTTTTTTTATATTATATAGATTTGGGAGTTTGATGGTATCTGTTTTGTGTGTATTGTGTGAGGGTATTATTATTTTGAGTTTTTTTTGTGTTGAAATTTTATTTCTATTTTTAATTAAATTTACTAGCTAAAATTCACTGTTTGTTATAAAATTATCACGATATAAATTGATAAAACACATATGGGATAAATATATGAGAAATTCTAAATATTCAGCAGTTGTTATAGGTAGCGGAATTGCAGGTTTATATTCTGCTTTGAAATTGGAACAGCAATTAGATTTGCCAGATGGAATTTTGTTGATAACAAAATCAAATTTGGGTGAAAGTAATTCATATTATGCTCAAGGTGGTATGGTTGCTGTTTTAAAAAGTAATGAAAATGATTCTGTCGAATCTCACGTAGCGGATACATTGAAAGCTGGTGCGGGTTTGAGTGAGTTAAATACGGTAAAATTTATAAGCGAAAATTCTGATAAAGTTGTGAAAGATTTATTGACTTTTGGTGTTGAATTTGACCGAGATGAAAATGGTAATTTCACTTTGACAAAGGAAGCTGCACACAGTGTGAATAGAATTTTGCATTCTGGTGGAGATGCTACTGGGAGAGAAATTGAAATTGCTTTATGCGAAGCTGTAAAAAAGAATAAAAATATAAAAATTTATGAAAATACTTTGGCTGTTGAATTACTTGTTAAAGACAATGAGTGCGATGGTGTAATTGTATTCGATGAAGACAAAAAAGAATACGAAGCTGTTTATTCAAAAGTTCTAATACTTGCAACTGGCGGATTGGGACAAATTTATAAATACACAACAAACCCAATTGGTGCAACAGGTGATGGTTTTGCTTTAGCGTATAATGCGGGTGCAATTTTGCAAGATATGGAATTTGTTCAATTCCATCCTACTGCTTTGGCTTTTGATGATGAAAAAAATCATAATAGATTTTTAATAAGTGAAGCGGTAAGAGGTGAAGGAGCAAAATTGTGTGATGAATTTGGAACAGAGTTTATGTCCAAGTATCATGAAAAACGTGAACTTGCTCCCCGTGATATTGTTGCTCGTTCAATTTATTGTGAAATGAATAATACTGGTGAACCGAACGTTTATTTGAACGCTACGGGAATTGGTTCTGAAAAGCTGATGAAAAGATTTCCTACAATTGCGAAAAAATGTATGGAGCATAATATAGATATTACAAAAGATTTGATTCCTGTTGCTCCTGCTGCTCATTATTATATGGGTGGTGTTAAAACAAATCTGAAAGGTGAAACATCAATCAATGGCTTGTATGCAATTGGAGAGGTTTCTTCAACTGGTTTGCATGGTGGAAACAGACTGGCAAGTAATTCGCTTTTAGAATGTGTTGTTTGTGCTTATGAAACAGCAGATTTCTTGAAAAAATCTGATTTAACTTTAAGTGACAAATCTGCGGAATATAAAAATATTATAGAAAAATATGATGAAAATATTTCAAAATCTGATTGTGATATTGATTCATTAAAGGCGAAAGTCAAAGATGTTATGTGGACAAATGTTGGAATTTTTAGAAACGAACAAACATTGAAAACTGCATTAGATGAAATAAACAAAATTTCTTTGAAATTTAATCGAACAGGTAAATGTTTTAATCAAAATGAATATGAACTGCGAGATATGTTGATTGTTGCGAAGTTGATTATTGAATCAGCTCTACGTAGAAAAGAATCTCGTGGTGCTCATTACAGAGTTGATTATTTGGATAAAAACGAAACTTGTGAACACAGTACACTTACAAAAAAAGAAGGAGAATTGAGCTTTGTTAAGTAATTTTTATGTTGAAGATCATGTGAAACACGCATTGATGGAAGATATTGGATTTGGCGATGTTACGACTGAAAGTATTGTAGGTGAAGATAAGATTTTTGAAGCCTCTCTTGTTTCAAGATGCGAAGGTGTTATTTGCGGATTGGAAGTTTTTAAAACTGTTTTTAAGATTCTTTCAGATAAAGTTAAGGTTGAATTATTATTTAAAGACGGAGATAAAATTAAAAAAGGTGATGTGCTTGCAACTTTGACTGGTCCAGGAAAATATTTGTTGTTGGGAGAAAGAGTTTCTCTAAATTATATTCAAAGAATGAGTGGAATTGCGACAGAAACACATAAATATCAAACTGCTATTGGTGATTTGCCTTGTAAAATAGTTGATACAAGAAAAACAACTCCGAATTTTAGAGCTTTTGAAAAATATTCTGTAAAAGTTGGTGGCGGAGCATTACATAGATTTAACTTGTCAGATTGTGCAATGATAAAAGATAATCATATTCAAGTTGCTGGTTCTGTTACGAATGCTGTTAAAATGGTTAAAGCAAATCTTTCTCACGCTCACAAGGTTGAATTAGAATGTGATACTTTAGACCAAGTGAAAGAAGCTCTTCCTTTGGGTGTAGATATTATTATGCTTGATAATATGGACTTGGAAACTATGAAAACGGCTGTTGAGCTTATTGACCACAAGGCAATTGTTGAAGCAAGTGGAAATGTTCGTCTTGAAACAGTTAGAGCGATTGCAGAATGTGGAGTTGATATAATTTCATCTAGTGCAATTGTTGCAAAAGCTCCAACTTTAGATATTGCTCTTGATATGTAGGGTTGAAGTCTATAAGTTGGATTATATAAGTTGAGTAGGTCGGCGTAGCTACGCCGACCTACTTTGCTACTTTTCTATTATGTTCTGCTCTCTCCGAGGGTAGAGAGAGAAATTGTCTTTGAGCAGAATGCGAAAAGGTACAATTTCGAGAGAGGGTTCTTATTTTTTTTATCAACCCCTCTCCCTTAATCCCTCCTCCCCTGGGGAGGGAAAAATAATTAACGTAACGAACTTATTTCCTTAATCAACCTCTTTCTCTTAGTCCCTCCAGTTTTTGCACACAGCTTTATAAAGTGTTTAGCATATCACCTCACCCTAACCCGCTCCTCAAGGAGAGGGAAAATTGTTATGTAACGAACTTATTTCCCTATTTCCTTAATTAACCCCTCTCCCAACCTCAATCTAAAGATACGCAGTTTCACAAGGCTCAACCTTCGTTTCGCCTGTTCAGCTAGTGTCCCTAGGAGAGGAGTAAGTAAAATGTAACCGACTTATCAACTTTATCATATTCCCTTGTTAATAATTATTTCAATGATACAATATAGTTAGGAATTTTAAAGTAAGGGCTGAGTTTTTCAAGTATGATGAGTCAATCAAAAAAATTATCTATTGCATTCTATTGGCATATGCACCAACCTGTTTATCAACTTACTCCTGATGGCGATTATTTAATGCCGTGGGTAAGACTTCATGCTGTTAAAGATTATCTTGATATGGCGTTGTGGGTTAATAAATTTAAAAATCTGAAATTGAATTTTAATTTTGTACCAGTATTATTGGATTCAATTATTGAGTACGCAGAATACGATGCCCATGATATTCATTCTCGACTTACTATCACTCCTGAAGAAAATTTAAACCACGAAGATAAAATTTTTATCTTGAATAATTTTTTTGATGCAAATTATCAAACTATGATTTTAACTAACGAAGAATATCACCGTTTGTATCAAGTTGTTCAAGTTGAAGGCACTTCGGATACTGAAATTTTTACTAATCAAGAGTATGCTGACATTATGGCTCTGTTCAATCTGGCATGGATTGATCCATCTTTCAAAACTTCTAACCCAGAATTGAAAAAATTAGTAAAAAAAGGTAAAAATTATACTCTTGAAGATAGGGTTAGAATTATTGAAATCCAAAGAGAAATTATAAAAAAAATAGTTCCAACTTTGAAAAAACTTGTTCAAAAAAATAAAATTGAAATTACAACAAGTCCTTATTATCACCCAATTTTGCCGATATTACTTGATTATAAAAATATCAAAAAAAACGCAATGCCAGGGGATGAGATTTTAGATTTAAAAACAGAACTTGATGCAAAAATGCAAACAAAAATGGCACTAGATAGAGTTGAGGAAATTTTTGGTAAAAGACCTCGTGGGATTTGGCCATCAGAACAATGCGTAAATGGCAAAACTCTTGAAATGCTTAGCTCTTTGGGCGTTGAGTGGGCAATTTCTGATGAAGGAATTTTAGGAAGTTCTATTAATTTTGAATTTGAACATGATTTTAAAGGATACTTAAATGAACCTTATCACCTTGTAAAAACTTATCAATACAAAACTAAAAATTCAGATATAAAAATGATTTTTAGAGATGCGACAGTTCATAATTTAATAAATTTTGAATATCCACATCACAACCCAATCGCTGTTGCAAACGATTTGTATGATAGAATTAAAGTTTTGCAAAGTAGAATTTTATCTTCTCCTGACCAAGATCACCTTTTGACAATTGCATTAGATGGTGAAAACTGTTGGGAAAATTATATGGAAGATGGTGCATCTTTCTTGAAAACCCTATATACATTGATTTCAGAAGATAGTTCTCTTGAAACAGTGTTAATTAGTGATTATCTTGAACATAGTAAAGAACATAAATTATTGAGTAAAATTTCTGCTGGTTCTTGGTTTAATAAGAATTTTAAATTGTGGATTGACGAACCCGTAAAAGATATTGCGTGGACGTATTTAAAAAGGGTAAGACAAGATTTTTCGGATTTTGTTAAGCGTGAGCCATTAAATCCTAATATTGAAATGGCAAGAAAAGAATTGTTTATTTGTGAAGGTAGTGATTGGTTCTGGTGGTATGGAGAACCGAATGATTCTGGTAGAGATAATATTTTTGACTTTATTTACAGAACGCATTTGAAAAATATTTATAGATATTTGGATTTGGATGCTCCATCTTATTTGGATGAACCTATAACAAATATTTCACCTTCTAAGCCATCAAGATATCCACAATCTTTGATTACTCCTGTAATCAATGGTAAAGATATAACTTCAGAAGATGATATTTGGAACAATGCTGGATGTATTGAAACTCCTGATGGACCAGTCTTGAGAGAGTCTAAGTTGTTTGAAAAAATTAGATTTGGAAATGATAATGATAATTTCTATTTGAAATTTCACCTAAATAAATTTTTAAAAGGCAACATTGATTTGACCCAAAGAACTTATCAAATGTATGTTTATTTGAGAAAAGCTGGTCGTAAGCAAGCTTTAGCTCCAGTAAGATTGATAAATAAAACTCAAAATATTTCTCCAATTTCAATGGAAAAATTTCATAATGAAATTCAGATTGCGATAAGAAAAGATACCTTGCAATTTTTGAGATTAATCAAAGCTATCCCAGGTGATATGTGGGTTTTGCAAAGTGACAAAACTATTGGAGTTGCGTATGATGAAGTTTTAGATTTACGAATTCCTTTTGATTTGTTAGAAATCAAAAATGGTGAAACTTTGGAATTTGTATTTATTAACGCAAATTACGGTGTGAAAGATTTTTATATTCCAAACGAAATGGTTCTGTCTGTAACCCGCCCAGCATTTGTTCCTGCAAGATAAGTTGATGGTGTTTTGCTCAGTTGACGAAGGGGGTAAAATTGTTGCCAAATAAATCCAGTTATTGCTGATGAATGTGAAGCAATCCAGCTGATTTATGTTGTCGGCGTAGCAATGCCGACCTACTTTACTGCTAACGTATTAAAATGAATTTGCCGTAAGTTTTTTACGTTTCTATTGCCCACATATCTTTTAGAATATCGCTATTTGTGATTATGTTCCTACTACATCATACCTTTACGGTTGAAGAATACTGCAGCGATAAATGTTGCGACAATTGAAATTGTAATAACAATCAAAAATCCAAAATGGTTTTGACCAAATGGCATTGGTACGTTCATACCCCAGAAACTACCTATCATTGTTGGAATTGACATGATGATTGTAATTGCCGCTAAAAATTTCATTACCAAGTTAAGGTTGTTGTTGATAATTGATGCCATACAATCCAT
>ULYQ01019493.1_pt1 | contig 11384 bp, 9 predicted proteins | sample 1962271 | NCBI WGS metagenome assembly ULYQ01 (sample SAMEA4835865, study PRJEB28245) | human gut metagenome | biome: gut microbiome; material: fecal sample | place: Denmark | collected 2008
AATAATGGCGATGCCATGAGCTGGCATTCCAGTCATTAGTCATTAGTCACTAGTCACTTGAGATTCCTAATCCCTAGCTACTAATTCCTAGTCACCAGTCCCTAGCCCCCAAAAACAAAATCGTTCGCCCTTATGAAATTGTAAAGGCGAACGATGTATGCATTATTTCAGTTCAGCAGCTTCTTCTTTCAGTTCGAAGGATTCCAGCTGGTCTCCCTCTTTGACGTCACGATAGCTGTCGATGGCGATGCCGCATTCGAAGCCGGCAGCGACTTCCTTCACGTCATCCTTGAAGCGGCGCAGCGATGCGATCTTGCCTTCATGGATGACGATGCCGTCACGGATCAGGCGCAGCTGGCAGTTGCTGGTGATCTTGCCATCCTGCACATAGGAGCCAGCGACGATGACCTTCGGTGTGTGGATGACCTGACGGATTTCCGCATGGCCGAGGACCACTTCGCGGATGGTCGGCGAGAGCATGCCTGCCATCGCCGCCTTGACATCATCGATGCAGTCATAGATGACACGGTAGAGACGGACATCGACGCCGTCCTTTTCCGCCATGGCGCGTGCATTGGCATCCGGACGGACGTTAAAGCCGATGATGAGTGCATTGGATGCCGAAGCGAGCATGACATCGGATTCGTTGATCGCACCGACGGCGGAGTGAACGATGGAGATGCGGACCTCTTCGCTCTTGATGGCCTGCAGGGACTGTACGAGCGCTTCGACGGAGCCCTGGACGTCCGCTTTGATGATGACGTCGAGTTCCTTCATTTCGCCTTCCTTGATCTTTTCGAAGATGTTGTCAAGGGTGACCTTCTGGACGCTTCTCTGTTCCTCTTCCTTCGCACGGGATGCGCGGATCTCAGCGATATTTCTGGCCTTCTTTTCATCCATGACGAAGAAGTGGTCGCCGGCTTCCGGCACGCTGTCCATACCGAGGATCTCGACCGGGACAGACGGTTCCGCACTCTTCATCTTGCGGCCGTTTTCATTGTTCATCGCGCGGACGCGGCCCCAGCTCTTGCCGGCCAGGATGCCGTCACCGATATGGAGGGTACCGTTCTGGACAAGGACGCTCATGACCGGGCCTCTGCCTTTATCCAGCTGGGCTTCGACGACGACGCCGTATGCTTCGCGGTTCGGATTGGCCTTGAGCTCCTGCATTTCAGCAACGAGGAGGATGTTTTCCAAAAGATCATCGAGCCCGATCTTTTTCTTCGCGGAGATCGGTGTCATGATGACATCGCCGCCCCAGTCTTCGGCGAGCAGGCCTTCTTTGGCGAGCTCTTCCTTGATACGGTCCGGATTGGCGCCCGGTTTATCGATCTTGTTGATCGCGACCATGATCGGTACACCGGCATTCTTCGCGTGATGGATCGCTTCGATGGTCTGCGGCATGACGCCGTCATCGGCTGCTACGATGAGGACAGCGATATCGGTCAGCTGCGCGCCGCGGGAACGCATCGCGGTAAAGGCTTCATGGCCCGGGGTATCGAGGAAGGTGATCTTGTGATTTTTATAACGGATCTGGTATGCACCGATGCGCTGGGTAATGCCGCCGGCTTCGTGGAGCGCGACATTCGTCTGACGAAGGGCATCGAGCAGGGTGGTCTTGCCATGGTCGACGTGGCCCATGATGGTGACGACAGCCGGTCTTGGCTTCAGGAAACGCGGATCATCCTCTGCAGGGATATACTCGGTCGGATCCGCCGGAGCTTCTGCTTCGATCAGGGTGATGCCGAATTCTTCTGCCAGGATTTCGATGGTGTCGCGATCCAGGTTCTGGTTGATGGTCGCCATGACGCCGTCCATCATGAGTGCTTTGATGATCTCGCTGACTTCACGTCCGAAAAGCTCAGCCAGCTCCTTGACGGTAACGCTCGGCGGCAGCTCGACTTCTGTCGGGTACGCAGCCACTTTCTTTTCATTCGTGTGTTTCTTCTTCTTGCTCTGGCTCAAAGAGCGGGCCATGAGGGAACCGCCTTCCTTCTCTCTGCGGCTTCTTTCCCAATCCTTCTTCGTCTTTTTCTTAGCCGGTTTTTCCGCTCTTCTGGTGACCGGCTTCTGCGCGGTCTCTTCTACCGGAGCCTTGGCAGCAGCTGCCGGGCGCTGCGGACGAGCCGGACGATCGGTCTTCGGGCGGTCACCGTTTCTGTCATTCTTGAAACGGTCATTTCTTCCATTGCCGCCACTCTGTCCATTTCTTGCTCCCTGCGGGCGGTCGCCGGTGCGATTGAAGCGATCGTTTCTCTGGCCGTCTCTTCCCTGAGTGCGGCTTCCCCCGTCACGACGTTCGCCGTTTCTATCATTTCTGCCTTCGCTTCTTCCATCGCGTCTCTGGCCTTCTCTTCTTCCGTCACGGCGCCCATCCTGACGGGATGCCTCTCTCGCCGGACGGGACGGGCGTTCTGCCGCCTTGGACGGCTCTGCCTTCGGCGCTTCCTTCTGCGGAGCTTCTGCCTTCGGAGCCGGTTTCTGAGCTTCTGCCGGCGCTGCTTCTTCCGTGGAGTAGGAGGAGTAGGAGGACTGGCGGGCATTGCCCTTCTTGCCATTCGGCTGGCCTGCCTGATCAAAACGGACGGTACGCATCACCGGGCGCTTTGCCGCTTTCTTCTTTTCCGCAGCAACGTGACGCGCGAGGATGGACTTGCCATTGTCATCCACGCCGGAAAGACGGTTCGTCACATCGACATGACCGGCTTTCAAAATTTCAATGACCTCTTTATCTGTCTTGCCAAATTCCTTGGCAAGTTCATAAACTCTGTACTTCTTTTTCTGCATAAGCAGCCTCCCAAGTGTATGTCAATTTGATTCATGGTTTATTATCGCAGAAATGGGACTCCTATTCGGCGGCCGCTTTCTGGTCACAAGCGGCTCTAAGACCCATTTCCATCTGCCCCTGGCAGCTATCTTTCAGCCAGCACCTTGTCGATCTTTTCAGCGATCGCGCGGCTGAAGCCTTTGTCTGTGATGAGCGCCGCTGTGCGCACCCCTTTACCGAGGGCGCTGCCCAGCCTTTCCTTTTCTCCAAACAGTCTGTAGGCGATATGCGCTCTTTCTGCAGCATTTCTGTACTCATCCTTTGTTCTTGGGGAGCTGTCTTCCGTGATAATGAGAAGGACCCCTTTCGGAGCTTTCACATTTTTCAGCCCTTCTGCCACCTGTTCATTTCCCGAAAGCAGACGACCTGCCTTCATACAAAGGCCAAGCATGCGGTATACCGGCTCATCCATTCTCGATCTGTTCCTTCAGCGCATCGTATACATCCTTGGATACCGGACGCTTCAGGGATCTCTCAAGACCATGGGACTCGTAGGCCTTGGTAAAGCACTCGATATCGTCACACACGTAGACGCCGCGGCCGGATTTCTTGCCCGTACGGTCGAGCTCGATGAGCCCCGTCGGCAGAGCCACGATACGGAGCAGCTCCTTCTTCGGCTTCAGCTCCTTGCAGCCTACGCACATGCGCATGGGGATCTTTTTTACTTTCATTCCTTAGCTTCCTCCCCCATATCGCTTTCGATATCTCCCAGAATGTCGTCATCGAGATCGGCGCTGTCGGTCTCGCCGAAGCCTTCCTCATTCGCCTGCGTTTCGCTCTTGATATCGATCTTCCAGTTCGTCAGCTTGGCAGCCAGGCGGGCATTCTGACCTGCTTTGCCGATGGCAAGCGACAGCTGGTAGTCCGGTACGATGACATAGGAGGATTTCTCTTCTTCCCATACGGAAACGGAAACGACCTTTGCCGGGGAGAGAGCATTGGCGATGTAGATCGCCGGATCTTCGTCCCAGCGGACGATATCGATCTTTTCATCATGCAGCTCGTTCACAATATTCTGTACACGCTGTCCCTTCGGTCCGACGCACGCACCGACCGGATCGACAGCCGGATCCATCGCATATACGGCGATCTTGGAGCGGGAGCCCGCTTCACGGACGACACTCTTGATCTCCACGGTGCCGCTGTAAATTTCCGGTACCTCCAGCTCGAAAAGTCTCTTCAAGAGGCCCGGATGGGTCCTCGAGAGGATGATCTCCGGTCCCTTCGTGGTCTTTCTGACTTCGAGGACATAGCACTTGATCTTATCGTTCGGCTGGAATTCTTCGCCTTCGATCTGTTCTGCGAAAGGCAGGATCCCTTCCACGCGGCCGAGGTCGACAAAAATGGTGCGGGATTCATTCCATTTCACTACGCCGGTGATCACATCGCCTTCACGGCCGGAGAATTCGTCATAGATGGAGCCTCTCTCGGCTTCACGCAGCTTCTGGATCATGACCTGCTTAGCGGCCTGCGCTGCGACACGGCCGAAATTCTTCGGTGTCACATCGATGCGGAGCATGTCGCCTGCTTCATAGCTGCGGTCGATCTTCTTTGCCTCTTCCACCGTGATCTCATTGATCGCATTTTCAGAGTCTTCATGGATCTCGTCCACGACGGTCTTTTCTTCATAAATTTTATATTCGCCGGTTTCACGGTTGAGAGAAACCGAGGCCTTGGCATTGCTGCCACTTTCCTTTTTGTAAGCGGTCAGAAGCACCATTTCCAGTGCATCAAATACCATATTTCTGTCAACCTTCTTGATCTTGACCAGGGCTTCTACTGCTTCCAATAATACCTTGCCGTCCACGATGAACTATTCCTCCTCGATTAAAACGAAAAATGAAGTCTTACCTGTGAAATTTTATCTCTATGCAATGCGATTTCCTTACCGCCATCGAGCGTCAGCGCCAGATCACCCTCCTCGGTGAGCCCTTCCAGATGCGCGGTGAACGCTTTGCCGCCGCCTGCCTCTTCGAGCGGAGCAAACAGCTTCACGTCCACATCGCTTCCCGCATAGCGGCGGAAATCCTTATCCTTCTTCAATACACGATCGAGCCCCGGAGAAGAGACCTCCAGCATGTAGTTATCCGGGATGATATCCTTCTCATCCAGGATCTCGCCGGCCTTCTCACTGATGCTCTGGCAGTCTGCGAGATCCACACCGCCTTCCTTATCAATGAAAATGCGAAGGATCCAATTCCTTTCACGGACATACTCGACATCGACAAGTTCGATGCCGTCCGCATCCAGGATCGGTTCCAGCAAAGCTTCTACGGCTTCTTCGATTGCTTTATGTGCCATGATAAGCCTCCTTGAAATCAATCAAACGTGAACGCCGAAGTGCTCCTGAAAGAGCAAGGGCTCCATAGATCGCAACATCAGTACGATAAAAAATATGTCCCTTCCCCGATGCGCATGCGTCCGTTCACGAAACTGTTCCATATATAAGAAAAAGTGAGCCGCAGCTCACTCACCAGGAAATTCTATACACATAACTTGCGATACTATTATACCATACGTTGTAAAGGGAAAGCAATAAAAAAGGTTCAGGGTTCAAGGTTAGCCTCCGAGCGTGCTAAGTTTGAAAGAAGGGATGAGTGGCCAGGGATTAGGAGTCTCAAGTGACTGGTGGTGACTAGTGACTGGCATGCCAGCTCATGGCATCGCCATTATTTATACTTCGCGGCGCATTTCGTCATCCTGAGCGGAGTGAAATGTCGGATGTTCGATCATGTAAAGGCGGAACAGTGAGAACTGAGTCGAAGGATCTGGCGCCACACCTTCATTTCGCATTTCTCATTTCTAATTTCTCATTCAATCAAGGGGTGAGCTGCCCCACGAGCGAGCCCTGACCCCATAAACCTGAACCTTGAACCCTCTAATCCTCGATCACCGGATGCTCATAGAGCTCCTTCAGATCCTTTTCCAAGTGCTTCTCGATCGCAGCCTCAAGTGCTTCGATGGATTTCGCATCGTACTGATGAATGATGCCCGGGATACCCTTGGCGCGAAGTTCGCCATAGTATTCATCGCGATACATATTATAAAAGAAAAGGATCCCTGTGTCTTTTTCTTCGCACTCATAGGCAGCGATGATGTAGGAGCCGTTCAGCCCAAGGAGCGGCATTTTCGGCGCAATGACGCGCACATAGTGCCCAAGCTTCTCCGGCAGCAGCTCTTCATAGTCCCAGACCATGAAGCCCTTGCCCTCGACCAGAATGGAGACCTTCTCGCGATGGATGAGCTCCTTCTCGATCGCCTCCGGTGTCAGCAGCTTCACGAGGCGTTTAAATTCCTCAAGATCGCCCGTGATGCATTCGATCTCCGTCAGCGTGATCATGTGCAGATCCATCTTCACCATGTAATCCGCCGTTTCCTCATCATATAAGACGCGGATCTTCCATCCATTCGACTTGTGAAACCAGCCGAAGGCATAATAAATGCGGTCGTGCTGCTCATCAATGATGCGAAGCTCATAGTCGCCGATGACCGGGGGAAGCTCTTTCTCCTCGTACCAGGCAAGCAGCTTCTCGCGGCGCTCCGCACGCGCCTTCTTTGTTTTTTCATCCACGTCAGCCATGGTGACTCCTTTCTAAATGAGACTATGAGACTGGAAGACTAGGCGATGTTAGACATTAGACTTTAGACTTTAGACTTCTGACTTCTAGCATCTAACCTCTGACTTCTGATTCCTAGTCACTAGCCACTAATCCCAGTCACTTCTCCGCCTGTTCTGCCTCAAGCCGGTCTCTGGATGCGGTGACGGACTTCACAAATTCCCGCGTTTCAGGGAAAGGGATCTGGTTCATATCAGAAAAGCCTTCCTTCCAGCCATAGTCCTTCATCCACTGGTCCACATTGCCGCGGCCCGCATTGTACGCGGCCAGCGCAAGGATCTCATTGTTGTGATACTCCTTTAACAGGTAATTGATATACCAAGCGCCCAGCGGGATATTCTCCTCGGGACGCTCCAGACGGTTCGCCGGAAGGCCGCTTTCCTCAGAGATCCACTCTGCGGTATCTGGCATGAGCTGCATCATGCCGATCGCACCCACATGGGATACCGCCTTTTTATCGAATTTACTTTCCGTCAGGATGACGGCTTCTAAAAGAGCCGGCGAGATCTCCTCCTTCTTCGCGCTCTCTGAAATGAGGAGAGAGATCTCCCGCGAGGGACGCATGAAGGAAATGTCCGAAAGGATGTAGACCGCAAGACCGCACAGAATGGCAAGAAGAAGGCTGAAGAGCATGGCCCCCGTATTTCCCTGATGTCTGTGGACTTCTTTCTTTTTCCGTTTCAAAGCGGTTCTCATGGATTCAGCTCCTTTCAGGCAAAAATGATGTGGGGTTCAGGGTTCAGGGTTGTGGTGGCGGCTTCGCCGAGATCCTTCGACTCAGATCGCAGCTGTTCTGACATTCGTTATCTCACTTACGACGTTTCTCGCCGCTCAGGATGACGAAGCGGGGTGATGCCCGAAGGCCGGAAGATAGAAGTCATATGTCTATCGTCTGAGGTCTCCTAGTCTCCCAGTCTAATCCCTAGACCAGTTCCTAACGCCCCTCATCCGTTCCTTCGCCTTCGCGAGGGCTTCTCTCACCTGGCGGCGGGTTTCTTCGACGGAGCGGCTGTTGTCAATGATGACATCCGCGTAGTTCAGCTTATTGTCCGTCGGCATCTGCTTATGGATGCGGTCAAGGACCTGCTCTCTGGTGAAGCCGTCGCGGAGCGTGACACGCTCGATCTGCATTTCCAGCGGTACCTTGACGATCCAGACCTCTTCCACACGCAGCTGCCAGGAGATCTCCAGCAGGAGCGGCATGTCGAGTACAACAAGGTCATGACCTTCCTCCTGGGCCTTCAGAAGCTCTTCCTGCGTGCGGTGCCAGATGAAGGGATGGATGATGGCATTCAGCTGCTGGCGTTTCTCTTCCTTCGTGAAAACGATCGCTGCCATTTTCAGCCGATCGAGCGTCCCATCCTTATTGAAAATGGCCTCGCCAAAGGCGCGCCGGATGTCTTCCATGGCCGCACTGCCCGGCCGCACTGCCTCGCGCGCGAGCATGTCCCCATCGATGATGGGGATCCCCAGCTCCTTCAGGTAGGAGGAAACTGTGCTTTTCCCGCAGCCTACGCCGCCGGATAATCCGATACGATACATGATGAGATAACTTCCTTTGAATGATAATGAGAAAAGGGGTAAGGGTTCAGGGTTCAGGGTTCAGGGTTGTGGTGGCAGCTTCGCTGCAATTACATATGAAGCGATGCCCGAAAGTAGTATTCAAGTCACCAGCCTCTCCGCTCACTTCGTCTCCGCCCAGTTCTTCCCCGCATGGACGTCGGCGAGGAGCGGGACTTTGAGCGTGACGACGGATTCCATCGTTTCTTTTAAAAGAGCAGCGATCTCTTCTTTTTCCTCCTCCACCACCTCTGCGACCAATTCATCATGGACCTGCAGAAGGACGCGGCTCTTATAGCGGCCCTTCCTCAGCTTGTCATAGACGGCGATCATCGCCATCTTCATGATATCTGCGGCCGTGCCCTGGATCGGTGTATTCATCGCCATGCGTTCTGCGAGTGAACGGCGCATGAAATTCTTGCTGCGGATGTCCGGAAGCTCGCGATAGCGACCAAAAAGCGTGACGGCACGTCCCGTCTCCCTGGCCTCTTCGATCATACGCTGCATGAAGCCCAAGATCTTCGGGTAGCGGGCATTGTACCTGTCGATATAGTCCTGCGCCTGCTTGGGCGTGATGCCGAGCTGCTTGGACAGGCCGAATCCGCTGATGCCGTAGATGATGCCGAAATTGACAGCCTTCGCATGGCTTCGCTGCTCGTCGGTGACTTCTTCGAAGGGAATGCCCAGCACTTCGGCCGCGGTGCGGCGGTGGATGTCCTCATGGTTCGCGAAAGCTGCGATCAGGCTCTCATCACCGCACATATGCGCAAGAATACGAAGCTCGACCTGCGAGTAGTCCGAAGAGATGAAGCAGTCATAGCCCTCGCCCGGTACAAAAAGGGAGCGTATCTTCTTCCCTTCCTCCGTACGGACAGGGATGTTCTGCAGGTTCGGATCCGAGCTTGAAAGACGGCCCGTAGCCGTCACCGTCTGGTTGAAGGAGCCATGAATGCGGCCCGTTTCCTTACGGATGAGCTTCGGCAGCGCTTCGAGGTAGGTGGAAATCAGCTTCGAGAGCGTGCGGTAGCGAAGGATCTTCCCCACAAAGGGATAGCTGACCGCCAGATTCTCCAGCACGTCCGCAGCGGTCGAGTAGCCGGTCTTCGTCTTCTTGCCCGCCGGCATCCCCAGCTTCTCAAAAAGGATATGTCCGAGCTGTTTGGGCGAATTGATATTGAATGGTTCCCCTGCCTCGGTGTAGATATCTTTCACGAGGAGGCGCAGCTCACTCTCCATGTCCGCCTTGACCTCCTGCCAGCGCTGCTGGTCTGTCGCGATACCGGCCTTCTCCATCGCGGAAAGCACCTTGACGAGCGGCTCTTCCACGTCCGTGAAAAGTGTCATCACTCCATTTTCCTCGAGCTTGCGGCAGCACGGTCCATAGATCTTCGACAGGAAATCTCCGATGAGACTGCCCTTGTCTGCGAAATCTTCCATCTCATCCGCAAAGACTTCGGGCACTCCATAGAGCCCTGCCATGAACGATAAGGGGTACGTCACGCGCGCCGGATCCAGCAGGTAGGAGGCGAGCTGTACATCAAAGAGCGGCAGTGAATCGGCCGGGAAGTCTGACTCCGTGAGGGCTTTCGCATCGACTGTCACCACGGCTTTCGCTTTCGCGAGGGCTTCTGCGAGCTTCTTATACTGCGCCGGCACCGCCGTGTACGCCCGTCCCTCACACGCAACGACCGCAGACCTTGCCGCGAAGAAAGGCGCGATCCCGGAGCGGTCGATCACAAGGGCTGCGATCTTTTCGTCAAACGCCTCTCCTTGCCAGGGTTCAGCCTTCACAAGCTCTCTCTGGCTCTCCTCTTTCTTCGCTTCCGCCAACGCACGGAAGCGCGGAAGGCCGGCGAACTGCTGCAAAAGATTGATCCCGAGCTTCTGGAAAAGAACACGCATTTCCTCAAAATGAACGGGCTGATGCATCTCTTCCAGAGACGTCTTGAGCGGCACGTCGCGCTTGATGGTCGCCAGGTCATAGGAAAGATAGGCCAGCTCTTTATTCGCGATGAGCTTCTTTCCCTGCGCGCCTTTGATCTCTTCGACATGGGCATACAGATTATTCAGATCATCATACTGCGTGATGAGCTTCAAAGCCGTCTTCTCGCCGATCCCCGGCACGCCGGGGATATTGTCTGCGGTATCCCCCATGAGCGCCTTCATGTCGATCACCTGACGCGGCTCTATGTGGTACTTTTCAAAGACCGCTTCCGGCGTCATGGCCGCCATATTCGTGATGCCCTTCTGCGTGAGGAAGACCGTTGTCCGGCTGCTTGAGAGCTGCAGCGCATCGCGGTCGCCCGTCACGATATTGACCGGCATTTCCTTTTCATAGCGAAGAGAGAGCGTCCCTAAGATGTCATCTCCCTCGTAACCGTCAAGACTGTACACCGCGACACCCATCACCTGCATCACGTCGCGGATAAGGTCAAACTGCGGCACGAGTTCATCCGGTGCCGGCTTTCTCGTAGCCTTGTATCCCTCGTACATCTCCGTGCGGAAGGTGTGTCGATCCTTGTCGAAGGTCACTGCCATATATTCCGGGTCCAGATCGCGATAGAGACCGAGCAGCATCCGCAGAAATCCATAGACCGCATTCGTCGGGATCCCATCCGGCGATGTCATAGTGGGCGGCAGCGCATAGAACGCGCGGTATAAAAGGCTGCTGCCATCGATGATGACCAATTTCTTTTCCATAGTAAACTCCATGAGGGTACGCACTCGCGTGCCAATCAATGCCAAAGCCCCATGCCTATGGGCAACAGGTTCAAAGGGTTATAAGCTTTGAAGGAGGGTGCATCACACGAATGACATCGCGGCACCGATCCCCAATGCGTCATCCGCCGCCTTGTAAAAGGGACAGACATCGTAGTATATATTATATCATAATCGCGCCGGGCAGAGAGGCTTCCCATGGTGAGGGGTACACATTCTTCGCCTCGCAGCGAATGAAAAAGATCTCCTCTTTGCTTAGAATACCGATACAAAAATACCTGCCGCAGGGCGGCGCAAGACCCCTCCTAAAAAAGCAGCCCCACGCTCCATTCCGACAAGCGCAATAAAAAAGCCCATCCAATGGATGAGCTTTTTCTCATTTTAGTGGTGCGGTCGGAGAGATTTGAACTCTCACGGATTACTCCACTACCGCCTGAAGATAGCGCGTCTGCCAGTTCCGCCACGACCGCATATAAAATTGAATTGAGGGAATCAAGTAAAAAAAGAGTGGTGCGGCTGGTGAGACTTGAACTCACACGATCGAAAGATCACTACCCCCTCAAAGTAGCGCGTCTGCCATTCCGCCACAGCCGCAGGAATGGTGCCTCAGAACGGAATCGAACCGTTGACACAAGGATTTTCAGTCCTTTGCTCTACCAACT
>ULYQ01054297.1_pt1 | contig 11238 bp, 10 predicted proteins | sample 1962271 | NCBI WGS metagenome assembly ULYQ01 (sample SAMEA4835865, study PRJEB28245) | human gut metagenome | biome: gut microbiome; material: fecal sample | place: Denmark | collected 2008
GGTTATGAGCAGACCTGGCAGTCCGCCTATCGCTGTCCACAGTGACGCTCCAAGTGCTTTCGCACCGGCTGTTATAACACTAATGGCTGCTGCTCCGTGTGTCCTGAAACTTGTCCACATTCCGGCAAACCTTGCGCTCACTGACATAGTTCCCGATCTTAGGCTCGCAAACCATGTCGCTGTGCTTGCAGCCATCGTGCGTATCTTTTCCGGCATGGACTTCAACATACCCAAAAAGCCGCTCCATGCGCCCCTCAATGTCCATGTTCTTGCCGCAAGTCCCGTCTCGGCCATCGCTTGTCTGTATATCTCTGGCGTTATGCTCTTTGTTATGAGCATACGGTCAAGCTCTGCTTTGGTCAGTGCCTTAGCCGCTGCCAAGGCACGCAGGTCCTCTATGGTTATCTGCTTCTTGGTTTGCAGTATGCGCAGCTCTTGAGCGCTCACCTTTTCGCCCATTAGCACTTTCTGCTGTATGCCTGCTGCCACGCTTGCCTTTCCAGAGAGTAGGGCAGTGCCTGTCCCGCCGCCAAGCATCGTCTGCAATCGCTTCAAGGCGAATCCCGAGAAGGCCGCTGCCACAACTGGTGCCAGCGTGTGCATCGCCTGCACCAGTTCTGTTACGAGGTTTATCACACCCTTCAGTCCGCGTCCTACAATGTTGCTTCCGCTCGCAAAGTCGCTCAGCATGATTTCCCAAGCATCCTTCAGCTTGTTATAACGGCCAAGCAGGGTCTCACTGAGCACTTGCTGCATATTGTAGAACTGACCGCCGGCATCGGTCATCTCCCAAAATACGTTCTTGACATCCTCGAAGTCAACACCGCGTCCCGATATACGGGTCTTTACTTCACTTGTAGACACTTTGCGGCCTTCGCGCTTTGAATAGTATTCAGACAGTTTTTCAAGCAACGGAATACCAGCGTATGATATTTGGCGCAACTCCTTGCCGTCAAGCCATCCTCGTGCCTGCACCTGTCCGAAAGCCAACGCTATTCGCTCAAAGCTCACACCCAGTCCCGACGCCATGTCCGCAAGTCGCTTTGTGGTGTCATATAGCTGGTCGTACTCTACGCCATAAGCCGCCAACTGCTTCACGTCCTTGTTCAGTTCCGAGAAGGTGAATGGCGAGTTTAGGGCCAATTCCTTCACCTGCGCAAACATGGTGTTCGCATTCTGCATGTCACCCAGTATACTCTGCAATGCGATATGCTGCTTTTCCAACTCACCACCAGTCTGCACTACACTCATCAGGAACTGCTGCATACCATACACAAGACCGCCCTGCATAACAAGGGATTTTATGTCTTGCATAGTAGAACTAAGTCCACCCGCAGATGTTTTTGCCTGCTCAAACGCTCTCGCCAAGTTAGCCACCTCCTGCTTGCGCTTCCGCTCAAGTTCAACACCTCTTTGAGCCTCTCGGTTTACCGCCTTCTGGTCTTGCAGGGCACGGTTGGCAATCGTTGCGTCATGTCCTGCACCGAAACTCCCGAGTCTGCCAAGATAGTCCCGCCAGTCCGTCGAGTAAAGACTATCTTTAAGAGAACGCAACTCACGCATCATATAAAGAAGGCGACCTATCTCCTCGTATGCCTTGTCCGTGTTGGCTCCGAGAGAAACACCACGGCTGAACTCTGCACGCAGCTTGCGCACCTTGTCGCCAAGGGAGTCATAGCGTCGCTCTATATTTTTTAGCACGACTGCCAGCTGCTTGTAGTCGCGTGCTTCCTGCTTTTCTATCTCTCTATCCCGTCTTTTATTCTCTCTCGCAATGGAATTGTTCAGCTTGTCCTGCTCCGACTTGGCATTGCCGATTTCGTTTTTGAGTATCTTGTACTCCGTAACCAATTCCGCCACAGCATTCTTGTTGCCAATGTCTGCACTATTGAACTTGTCGCGCATTTCCGTCAGTCGCGAAATGGCACTTTCCGCTCTTGACGTGTCAGCACCAGCCCCAATGCCTTGTCTGACAGAGTCGTTGAGTTCGCGTATCTTTCTGCTCACCTCGCTTATAAGTTCCTGCAAGCGTCTGTATCTCGCCTCCATTGTTTCGAGATTACGGTCGGCTGCTACCGCCTTTGCCTTCTCTCGCCCGTAAGCCTGCATCGCAACAGTTGCCTTGATGGTCTCAACAAGTACGTCAGAGATGAGATTCTTCATCTGGGCTGCATCGGTAAGCATCGTAGGATTCAGTTTGGCAGCGTTAAGTCTGGATAAAACCTTATCCAGTTCCGTAATGCTATCACCAAGCATAGAAGTGTTGTATCCCTTTGCTCTTCCTTCTGCTGAAAGGTCGCGAAGTCTGGCTAACTTTTCCGTAACACGGGCTATGTCTGCCTCAACCTTTGCTGCACCACCAGTAAAAGCAGAGAGGGGATTATCCTTCTTGAATGTAGAGATAATGTCCTGAATGTCTTTTTTCGCCATCCCAAGGACCTTGTTAAGGCTACCGAGCACATTAGAGTTGTCTATACCGCCATTGCGCATAAGGCCGACGATAGACTCTCTTAGTTCGTTCAGAGATTTCTTTGCATTATCAAGGCTCTTGGTATTAACATTAGGATTTTCTGACTTTGTGTTATTGATTTTCTTCTCCTGGATATTTATATCCTGAAGCAACTTAATGTATGCAAGTGCATTTGAAATTCTATCCTGCCACTCCTTTACATCCTTAGTTTTCTCGTTTTGGGACATCTTCTGCAATTCAGAGTTTATAGTCCCAAATAGACTGGCAATCTTCGTTAGATTACCAGCTTTGATGAACTCGCCTGTAATAAAGTTCTTACCATTACCGTCAATATTATTCAGTATATTAGCAATATTAGCAAGACCCTTTGTGTTATCTTCGATATACTTATTCGCTTCTCTGAAAATCTTAGAGAAGTTATTTCCGTTTGCCCGATTGAGACTTGCAATAAGCTCCTCGCCACGCTTCTTTGCGTCCTGCGTGGCTTGATCTACACCATTCATGCCCTTCACGATTTTCTGAAGGGTCTTCGACATCTCGTCCTTGATGCCAAGAGAGATAAACAAATCACCTAAATTGCCACTTGCCATATCCTGAAATGTTTTTGTAAGTTTTAGATTTTGTTATTCATGTAGTCTGCAAGACTTATGTTCTTGCCGACAAGACTGCCTTCCTTCTCCTTCTTCTTCATCCAGTCATCCCACAGCTTGTCCATCTCCTCTGCGGTGTGCTTGACACTGCCGTCGGGGTTGCGCTTCTTGTCCTTCTTGTACACAATGATAGGCTGGTCTGCAACCATGAGGTCTATCTGTGCCGAAGTGTACCCCCACCAGTAGTCGTATGCTTTGATGCCGTAGCGCGTTGCGAAGAGGAACGGGAACTTTTCGGCTAACGAGAAGGCTGCTCCCCAGCTTGTCCTGCTCGGGTAGCTTTCACTTCCTTCTTCGTCATCCCCATCATCAAGTCCGTCATCACGGTCGCTAATATGGTAATCAGAGAGAATGCTTCCAAGGGAATTTTTTTTTTAGCCGCATCCACTATCCTCAGCACCTCAACAGCGTCCGGATCCTTCACGTAGTACAGCCAACGCCAGTACGCCCAGTACAGAAGCTTCAGCTTGAAGCAACCGTTCAGCAATACCACAGCACATAGCTTCACATTACGTTTCCACTCGTTCTTCTCCTGCACCGCAACGTGCGAAAACTTCCTCATCGTGCCATTCTTCATCCACCCAATGCTGCACTTCTTGCCCATAAAAACTACCTTTTCAGGCTCAGCTTCAAGCACATGGTCAAGCGTTCGCTGCAACTCCTCAGAAGGCTGTTTCAATTTCTCATTATCCATATCCTTAATATTTAATAATAAACAATCACCTACCCAACCTACATCACCTACATCACCTACATCACCTACCCTTAAAAAAAGCGAGGCAGCAGCAGCTTCTCTCAGCCCACTGCCCCTCGCTTTCAGTCTGTTATCCTAAAACAATCTATTTACATCGCGCAATACACTACACAGCCGCTGCCTTTGTAAGCCAAGCGATACTCTTCTTGCCTGCACCCTCGATAGAACCCGAGAACTTGAACGCAACAGGCTTGGTGCCGGTGTCGTCCCACTGCAAGGTGGCGTAGAGGGCGATATTGGTGATAACCATGACGTTTGCCTTGGTATCGTCAACGATTGCGATTGTGCCCTGAATCTTGAACTTCTTGGGTTCAAGAGTAACGCCGGTAAAGCCGGTTGCCGCGTCGAGGTCTGTATCACCTGTCTTCAAAGTGACCTTTGTAAGGTCGCCCACAGCGTCGTTGCCGAACATCGCAGTAAGCAAATCCTTCGCCTTTGACGGAACAACAAACTCCACGTTGAAGTCGCCAAGCTCGGAAGTTGTAGCCCAGTCGCCTGCAAGACCGATAACCTTGTAGTGGTTGATGGTCGGGTCTTCCATTGTTGCCTTCAACGAGTCAACCTCAACCGGCAGTTCGAGGTCTGCTGTGATGTCGAGCGTGGCCTTGCTGAGGTCTGTAACGCCCTTTGCATACAAAAGTGTTTTAGGACCTACAAAGATATCCTTCAACTCTTCGATTTTCTTCATTGCCATAATTCAAACTTTTTTAGTTAAACCTTGTTTTTTTGTGTTTATTTGGTTCTTAACAAACCTTGCACTATCGTTACCGAGAAACCGTCGCCGTCATCTGTTTGCAGGGTCACACGCGGTTTCGTCACGATGATATTGTCTGTTGAGATTGGAAACTTTTTCATTACCGCACCGACTTTTTCGGATACCGCAGCTACGTTCAATGTATTGGGATTGTTTGCGGACGCTTTGTCACGCACGTATATCTCTATCTGCGCGGTAGTTGTGTAGTCGTTGAAACTGCCGTCGTCGTTAATCTCGTTGTTTATGATAACAGACGGGAGCTTGACGACTATATAACTGTCGGGTCTGTCGGAAACTGACTTAGGTCGGTTTCTCGCATAAACCTTATCGCAAACGCCTTTTACAGCATTGCCAAGACCGTAATACAAATCCTTTAAGTTAAGCATACTCCTATGTGTATTTTTTGTACTTTGATATGGATTTTACATCCTGCGCAGACTTGGCGTATATGATTTTCCCATACATCATACCTGGCAGTAGGTCTGAAAGAGTGGTCATAACATCGTGTATGTGGTTCAGATTTTCAAATGGGGCGTATTCCACTGGAATGATGACAAGCATATTCCAACGCGCCTTGCTGTTCGGTCTCATTCTTCTTATTCTGGATGGGCCGAGAGTCGGGCCCCACTGACCGCCGCTTCCTGTTTGACCGACATATCTTCCCAACGATGCTTCTACGGGTGTTCCGTCGTAATAGTGCGACAGCGGATACGCTTGACCCTTACGGAGGGTTTTCATGGTCGGGTTGTCGTCTTGTGTTGTTATATATTCCAAGAGTTCTCCATCCTCGAAAATACCGACAGTAAAGGATCGGTACGCATTACCGGTAATAAAGCTCATGTTTCTTGATACAGCAACGCTTACAAAAGAATCGCAAAGTTCCTTTGCCGTAACTCTCATTAGCTCTATCACCTTTTTTCTTGCATACACATGAAGTTTGACTCCAATGGTGTTTCTGAACTGCAATCCCAATGACTCCCTTTTTGCCATACACTACACTCTTGTAAAGTCCCAATAAACAACAGTTCTATTATTGTCAGGCTCGCAGTCCTTCACCATTCCGACCTCGGTGTTGTTGCCGACCGTTGCGTAAATCATGTCGCCATCAAGAGGACATCTGCCAGCATCCCATTCGTCATATCTGACAGGAATTGATGCCTTCCTCTTGTTCTCGTCAACATTCTTGCCGCCCTCGGTAGTCGTATCGGTATAGCTGCGGCCCTCGCCTTCGTAGATAACAATCTCCGTATCCTCGCCGACCTTTGCGTCGTCATCCGCGAACGGGTCGTTCTCGTCCGCCTTGCCGACAAGCGCCCTAACGATTTTTATCGTGTGAGGGTATCTCGGGTTCTTGATGTTCGCCTTTCTCATACATCCTTATTTTATAATGTGAGGAAGCGGGCATCCGAACGCCGAAATGTCGGCACGCTTCACGCCATGAGAGGTTATTCTGAACGACGACTTCTTCTTTAACATCGAACTTGGCTCAAGCTTCGCATAGATTGCGTTGGCTTCCGCCTTGAGTTCAGCACGGTCACGCTCGGATATTTCAAAACCACCTTCCGTATGGCTCCATCCGTTATCGGAGTCGGAAGTGTTGTTCATCTTGCTCGGGCCGAGAACAAGCCATTTTAGAATGTCTGCATAGGCAAGGCGAACATCGGCGGGATTGGCGTCTACATACGCCATGTTTCCGTCCAGCGCTCTTTCAATGAGGATTGTACGCACCGTGTCCTCGGGTATGCTGAAACGTACCTTGCTGAACAGTGCGTCCTCCAGTGTGTGAATTTTATTGCCTTTATCCATAATGCCTATTCTGTCGTTAAATTCAGAGATTGTTTACGCTATCCGTCCAAGTGCAGCCGATTGCAGCTACAGGAGGACGGATAGCTTTTATGTTTAGGCAGCTACGCCTTCGCCCTTCTTGGTGATGTCGATAATCCAACGATACGGGAAGTCGAGCATCGCCGGTACTGCGGCAAACATGAGGTCGGTATGCCACTCCATGTAGTCACCGTTGGCGATTGTAGAGTTGCAGAGCAGACCGAGACCCTTGTTCGTCTGCGCGAACACCTTCTGAACGATGTTGTTTCCGTACTTCTCGAACATCGGCTTGTCAGCAACCTGCTTGCGCTCGTACTCGAAAGCATTACCGGCAGGACGGAGAACGACGATGTTGTCATCCCAGCCCTTAACCTTGACAACCGAGCCGTCGAACTTGAGGTTGCGCTCCTCCTCGTCGATAATCTCGATGCGTGAGATACCCTGGATGTCGGCGAACGCCTTGAGGAACATCTCTGTGTTCACGCCGTAGTCCTCAACATAAGCAACATAGTGGGCCTTACACCAGTTGATGTACAGCTCCTTAATCTGCTTGTTACCAAGGAAGGTGTTGTAGAAGGTGTCGTAGGTCATCTGCCATACGAGGGCAAGGCGGTTCTGACCGAACTCCTTGCGCCACTCGCTCTCAATCTTGCGCATCTGTTCGAGGATGTTGCAGTCTGCGTTAGCCCATTCGAGCTTGCCGCACTTTCTGAAATTCTCCTTCGGAATCGGCACCTTGTGAAGCGGAATCTGGATACCGCGGGCGATGCCTGTATAGTCAAGCTCGCCGGTTGTAGCCAGCTTTGCCACCATGTAGTTCATGGTCATGTCGAGAGAGTCCATCAACTCCTGGGTGTCGTTGCGCCACTGCTTTACGAGGTCGCGGTCGTTACCAAACTCCTCAAACTGCTTCTCGCGGTAGTTGCGCTCCTCTGCGGTTTCCTTGAAGCCGTCGGTAATGAAGTCGGGAATAGTGGCAGAATAAACTGCCAATGCACCCTTGTCCTTCTGGAATGAACCTGCGAGCGGAGCACGGAGGTTGGCGAGCGTTGCAGCGTGCAAAGCGGATGCCTCCACTGAGAATGTAGCCACGCCCTTATGGTTGGTAGGCGTGAGGTCGGGCGCGATAGTACCCTGCGTGAGATACCAGCCGTACTTTACATGGAAGATGTCCTTCGTGTCGATAAACTTCTGCAAGTATCTTGTATTCTCGGGGTCGCTGAAGAAACGCGCCTTTCGGGAATTATTAAAATCAAACTTTGGCATATCTTTTCGTTTTTGTGTTGTGTGTTTTTCCGATTAGTTCTCTGCGTACCACCACTCTGCGTAGCGGCTCTTGTTCATCGCCTCTACAGCCGGTGGGATCGGACTCATGCGTGACTTCCACATAACCACGTCAGTGCCGAGCAGACAGAAGTCGTTGAGGTAGCGCGGAGCATAGAACTTGTCACTGCCGGCAAGTGTATGGAACGGCATGTCAACGTCGCATGGAGCGAAGCAGTTCGGGTTTGTAACCATAGCAGAAACAGTTGCGCCTGCCTTTTCCGCCTCCACGAGAACCGTACCGACGGTAAGGGAGCCGAGAGTTTCTGCGAGTGTAACCTTCCAAACATCCTTGCCGTCCTGCACGTCATTTTCAACCGCAGTAACGAGCACGCCTTTACCCTTTGTCTTGAAGTCCTTCGGGCCAACCATGAGATTGTCACCCACAAACGGAATGTGGTGATAGCCGTCGCGTGTGATGTAGATGGCTGTATCCGCAGCAGCGGTGGTAGCCTTAGCCACCTCATAGCTCTTGAGCACCTTGATTGTGCCGCCGCTGTTGTCCGCAAAACCGAGGCTGTGCTCGATGAGGTCGCCGGCATAAATCTTGGCTGGGCCAGGGAACGGGTTTTTCAGGACACCGCCAATCGGAGGGCGACGGAACGCTTCCTTAACGGCGCCAGGCAGGTCAACAAACACATGACGCTGACCGCCGATAGTCATTTCTGACTGCAAGATTACAGCGCCGGTAGCATTGACTGCACCCTGCGCCATCATCTGTCCGTAGTAATCCTTGTTGTTATCCATAACTTTTTACCTTAAAAATTAAAATGTTTACTTCCCTTGCGGTTCGATGATGTCAGCCCACTCGTCGTCACGGATTGTCTTGCCGCCGCCAGAAGAAGAGCCGCTACCCTTGTGCGGTATCGCGGTGTTGCCTGTAGCACGCTTGAAGTCGGTAGTGTAAATACCCTCTGCCTTTGAAACCAGGTCGATTACATCGGCATCCTTGTCGGGGATTTCAAGTTTGGAGATTGCTGTGTCAAGAAAGAAATCGTTAAGTTCGAGCTTTGCCTTGTCAAACTTATCCTTCAAGCCCTTTCTGACCGCTTCGATTGTAGCGGCTCTTGATACCTTCTTGTCGCGCTCCTCGTTAGCCTTTTCGAGGGCTTCGAGCTTTGCGAGCAGCTTGTCGTACTTGTCGTCAGACTTGTCTTCCTCTTCCTTCTTGCCGTTGCGCTCCTCCTCTTCCTTCTTCTTGCGTTCAGCTTCCTCTCTGCTTTTCTTAATCTCGTCAGAGACATTCTTGTGCAGATTGCCGTCCATGCGCTTGAGTCGGTTTGCCACCTTGGTGACTATCTTGGCGTTCGCAGCCTCGTCGTCACCAAATTCGTCCAGTACATCATTAAGTTCTTCGTTAATGGTCTTCTGGCTAAGTGCTTTGAACTTGGTGGTATCAACCTCCTTGTTCACCAATGAAAGCAGTTCTTCTACTGTCATATATAAAAGTTTTTGTGTTGGTTTTCGGTAGTTCTTCTACCATTAATGTATAAATATACGTTTTTCTTTCGCAAAAATATGAATAAATATACAATTAACCAAATATTTTCGATATATTTGCATAAATATTTTGTATATATATGCAGAAAAGTTGTTTTTCAGGGTTGAAATTGGATAACGGAGAGCCTGTTTACACTCAAGAGTACATTCAATCACTAAGAGATAAAGACAAGAAGCATCCCGACAGGTTGAAGATTATCGCTCAACGTGGCGGACAGGAGCGTATGCTTGCCATTGATGCTGATATTAAGATAGTCGGAGGCTCGCGAGGCGGGCCACTCGATGAGAATACGATGGTTTTAACGTCCAGGGGTTTCGTTAAAATCAAGGAGCTGAAATATGGGGATACCGTAATCGGTTCGGACGGGAAAGGACATCGTGTTTTGGGACTCCTCGCTTATCCGAAAAGAGATTGTTACGAGATTACACTATCCGACGGAGCGAAAATAACTTGCTCTGACGACCATATTTGGAACGTTTACATTGACGGAAGCAGACGGTGTATGCCTCATCTCGCTTGTGAGATAGAGAAATATATCGCCGACGGATACGACATAACCATTCCGTGTGTTAAACCCGTGGAGTTTGATGAAGATTACGGACTCGCTTCCATCAGCGAAAGAATGGGCACACTCGAAAGGCTTATCAATAATACTGGAAGAACGATCGGTGAGTATTGGTATAAAAAATTCCGCACTTCCAAACAGGCTACCGACTTTAAGTATCTGATTGATAGTTTAGGCTCGGTGTGTTATGTGCAAAAGACAGCGAAAAAGAAGTGGTCTGTCAGGTTCAATTACAAGAAAAAGGAACTTGTAAGACGTATCGTAAGTTGCAGAAAAATCGGAAAGAGGAATTGTTGCTGCATTGCCGTAAACAACCCAGACTCACTGTTCGTAGTCGAAGATTTCATCGTTACCCACAATTCCAAGTCCTTCTCCTCTCTCATGGAAGTTTTGAAGGATATTAAGAACCCTGATTTCCACGCAACAATTCTTCGTAATGAAAAAGACGACTTGCAGTCCCTGGTGACAGACTCGTATAAGTTGTTCTCCCAGTTCGGAACATACAACAAGTCGCAGAACGACATGACGTGGAACTTCGACAATGGAGGTTGGCTAAAGTTCTCGTACTACGCAGGAGCATTCCAGGATTTCAAGACACGATTCCAGGGACGACAGTATGCCTATGTCTGCATCGACGAGGGTACTCAGTGCCCATACAAGAAATTCAAGTATCTCTTGACCAATAACCGTAACGCCTCACACATCCGCAACCGATTCTGGATTACCTGCAACCCTGACCCGGAATCATGGGTGCGCAAGTTCATTGACTGGTGGGTGGATGAAGACGGCTATATCATACCAGAGCGAGACGGAGTTATCAGATACTGCTTTATGGATGGTGACACTCCAGACTCAATCTATTGGGGAGATACGCGAGAGGAGGTTTACGAACAATGCTGCGGTATCATAGACAAGCTATGGAAGCCGAGCTACGAGGAACTTGGATACACAAAGCTTGAGATGTTCATCAAGTCGGTTACGTTTGTTCGAGCCGATGTATCGGAGAACATCAAGCTCATCTCTACCGATGCCTCTTACCTCGCCAACCTCGCACAACAGGACGAGGAACAGCGTATGCGTGACCTGGAGGGCAACTGGAACTGGAAGTCCGCTGGCGACGACATGATAAAAATGGCAGACCTCGAAGAAATATTCGACAACGCCGTACAGGTCGGAGATGGAGTACGGCGTGCGTCTGCCGACATTGCCTTTACTGGCGGCGACAACTTTGTGATGTGGCTGTGGGAAGGATGGCACTGCAAAGACCTTGTAGTAATGCGCCTCGACTCGCAAACGCTCGTATCTGCGGTACAGGCAAAGCTGCATGAGTGGGGAGTGGAAGAACGTAACTTCACTTACGATATGCAGGGCATCGGACAGTACTTCAAGGGATTCTT
>ULYQ01035002.1_pt1 | contig 11221 bp, 6 predicted proteins | sample 1962271 | NCBI WGS metagenome assembly ULYQ01 (sample SAMEA4835865, study PRJEB28245) | human gut metagenome | biome: gut microbiome; material: fecal sample | place: Denmark | collected 2008
CCTTCCACCTCGCTTACATAGGTTCCCCAGCCATAAGCCTGAGCACCCTCACCACTACCCATGAAGGAGTGGTCGAACTTGTCAAACGATGCTTGGGAGCCGTGATAAGTCTTGATGGAGAACTTAGGAGCATCAGCTATCTCCTGATTAATGCTGTTCACAACATCATCAGTAACAATATCGCCCTCCTGAATCTGCTGAGGTTCACGACCAGCCTTGCTTACCAAGTCAGCTTGCTCTGCTCTGGTCAAGATACGGTTCACCTTCATCGCACCAGTAATCACCCAAGGGTCAGTCTCAGGGTTCGGATTGGTACGATACATATAATAGCCATCAGTAGGCAGATGTTTCAGACCAGCCAATGAATGCTGATACTTACCAGATGGATTGATACCCTCTTGGCGAGCTTCCTCCTGATAATCAACATCAGCAGCATATTCCACCTCAGCGAAGACGAAGTTCTTAGGAAAAAGAGTCTTGTTTCCCTCAGCATCCTTGCGGTTGAACTGGATAGCGTAAGGCACTACACCAAGATGCCAGCCTGGTCTATAGGCTAGCTTACCGCTACCGCCTTGTGTTCCCTTGCCGCCCTGCTTAACCTGAGGTCTGCCAGTCTTGCTTTCTCCTGCTATAGGAGCCGCATCGGCATCGAGCCATACACCAACTGGAGTAGCAGCACCATCAGGGTTCGCTACCATTGGTGGATAGAGTTTGCCATCCTTTAGCACGAACACCTTGTAGCCGACACCCTTCTTCTTAGGTTCAGGCTTTTGACGGAGAGAGAACGAAACATCTTCGCCAGTCTCAGAGTTTGTCACCTCACCTTTGGCAGTCTTCACGTAGGCTTGTTCGATAGAGCGGATGATGTTCTTGGTCACATCGCTATACTCAGTACCAAAGAATGCCAACTTAATCTTCTGCAATATCTCATGGATAGCAGCGAGCAGAGGATGAGACATCTTCATAGCGAGAGTATGAGCCAAGTTGAGGTCACGAATCATTTCACCTACCGCATCAGCAACAACCTCCTCAGCATAGTAATCTCTAGCACGTCCAGAGAATCCAGCATCGGAATATCTCAGCATGGTCTCATCTACCGCCTTGTCGAAGGCATCAGAGCCATAGGTATCAAGCACAAGCTGAGTCAACTCATTGTATGCAGCAGGGTTCAGGCTCTTGATTTGGTGAGTCATTTCGTGACCGAAGATGAACTGGGCACCTTCCGTGATGGAAGAGTCTAGAGTGATGAAGATTGTACGATGAACGTTGCCATCAGCATCCTTGGTCTCCTGAATCCAGCCGTTGCCCAACTTGTCGGAGTACTGCCACTGAATGTTGGCACCCATCATCTTAGCCAGTCTCTCGAAAGCCTTGCGAGTTTTCTGCCCCACGATGTTGTCAACGACCTTCATATCATCCACCTTATTCTTCTCTACGTCGGCTGCACGCTCGGCAGTTGTCTGCTGCTTGCCATTCTCCTTAGCAGAGAAAGGAAGGTCAGATTCATCAAGTTGTTCACCCAAAGGCTTCTCATCCGTTGCATCCTCGGGAGCCTCAATAGCATTGCTACCCTCTCTTAGTGTGTCAGGGAACTTTGTCTGCTCATTTACAAAATCTCTAAACTCTTTAGCGGTAGCAGCATCATAGAACGTTGCACCTTCTGTGATTTCGCTATCTATATTAGAAGAATGATTGAGGTCACGTCCTGCATTGAACTCCTCTTGCAGTTTTCCGAGTTGCTCAACGACTTCCGCATTGTCTGGGAAATAAATCACTTGGTTTATATTCTTGCCCTCATCAGGAACAAGAGTACTAACACCAAAGCCATCTTTGCACATCAAGAACAAATCAGCGTAGCTATTTAACTTAGATGTAGGGTCTATCTCTAAGCCTTGCTTCTTTGCCCATTTTGCAAGTTCTATAATATTGTTATTAATAGGTTCTCCTTGTTTATCAATAGCTGGTAAATCTATATTCTCCTCAGCCTTTTTCTTTTCCTCTTCTGCTTTCTTCTCCAGTTCAGCCTTTTTCTTTTCTTCCTCCTCCTTAGCTTTCTGTTGCTCGTAATATGCAGCATTCTCAGCAGCAGTCCTTTCTTCTTCAATGAGTTTTTCTGCCTGAGCGATACGAATATTCTCAATAAAACTTCTTGCTTCCGAAGCCTTGAAACCGCTTGTGAGCACATCAATAAGAGCATTACGAATATCTTGTGTATCGAGAGATTCAAGGTTGGATGGACGATTATCCCACAGACTATGTACGAGTGCATCTATAGTCGTTCCTTTGCCATCAGCAGCGAGCAACTGGGTCTTGGCAAAGTCTTCTCTGCTCAATCCAGTCTCTTGCTTAACACCCTTGCTTGTTTCTGTTCCCTCATAGTTGAGAGAGTGAGCACCGAGGTTGCTAGCCACATACTCCTCAGCAGTAAGCGGAATGGTATCTGTCACATCAATGCCTGTACCATCATACAGACGATGCAGCAGAGTTCCAACCGTCTCCTTATAGATTTGAGCAACAGCCTCTGCATCATCCTTCACCGCACTCTTCAAGCGAGCAAACTTTCTTCTTGCCTTCTCAATAAGATTCTTTCTGCCCTCAGCAGTATCTTCCACCTTGGCAAGTTGTCGCTCATTATAGGCATCACGGATAGCGATAGCAGAGTCATAAGCCGCCTGAGCATCAGCAATAGCCTTCTCCTTAGCATCCTTGGAAGCCTTCTGTTCTAAGAAAGTCTTACCCTTCACGGTCATGTTGTTAGCCTTGTCGAGTGCCTTCTTTGCATCAGACACATATCCAGATACGATACTATCTGCATCCTCACCAAACTGATTATCATATAGCTCAGCAGTCTGTGCGGCAGTCAGCTTCGAGAAGTCAGGATTGCCATCCTCCAGCATAGGTACGATGGTTCCATCTTCAAGGGTAATGGTAGGAGCAGCAGGAGTCTGTTCTGTTGCAGGAGTCTCAGTAGTCTCATCAGAAGGAGCAGTAGTCTCTGTATTCTCTGCTACCTCAGGAGTTGTTTCATCCTCTATTGTAGGAGATTCCACCTCTATCTCACCTCTATTCTCTCCACTATTATCCTCTATCATTGAGGAGGCAGCAAATGCTTGCTTATACTCATCGAGCGACATAGAAGAGATTGTAGCCACATCTTCTTTGTTCACAGCATGAGGAACAATAGTACCATCACTCTTCAACTCAACTACCTTAGCCTTAGCACCAGTATCACGAATAAGGAACAACTTGGAGTCAGGGTATTTAGTGTTACCATCCTCATCAAGTACATCAACGAGCACCACGTTTCCATTATCATTAAGTATTTGATTGAAATCAAATGAAGGTTGAGTCTCTTCTGTCTCCTGAGTCTGTTGGTCTGCACGTTCCTTCTCCAACTGCTCACGCTGAGCCTTAGCAGCTTCCAGTCTCTTCTGGTCTTCCAAGTCTTTCATCTGCTGCAAGTCTGCAAGCGAATAAGGATTCTCCACCACGTTACCATCTATAGAGACAGCAGCAGTACCATCACCATAATCAGCCAACACCTCATAGGTATGTTCAATACCATCAGTATCAGTCACATTGAACTGAGAGCCAACCTCTACAGTTCCGTCAATGATGCCAGCAATCTCTTTGATAGCATTCTCTTTTGCATCAGCTACCGCCTGAGCCTTCACATCATCAGCAGGAAGTTCTTCACCCAGTTCAGCAAACATCAACGCATCAGCATGTTCTACACTATTCGTTGTCGGGTCGTAGTAGAGAATCATATCATCACTATTGCTTACATCAATAGAACCATCTTCATGAGTAGCAATATTACCGCTGATAATATACACACCATAATCTTCCAAACCGCCTGATGCTTTGATGGTAGCGTTACGAACGGAGCCACGACTTCGGTCTGTGTACATATCCACTTTCTGTGCCGCCTGATGAGCAGCTATATCAACCTTGTCTTGTGCATCATCAATCACACCTTGGTATCGGGCAGAAGACAACTGATAATCATAGATAGCTTGGTCAAGTTTATCATCCTGTCCTGTCAGGGATTCCAGTTCCTCATCACTCATGGCAGATAGCTGCTGCTCAGAGATGCCAAATGCTGCTGCAAGAGTCTTCATCTGGTCTTCCTGCTGAATCTGAATATCATGCTTGTCTGCATCATCTGCATTATGACCTTCCGTATAAGCATCATCAAGGTCGTTTGATAATGTTGGAGCAGTATCACCTTCTTCAACCTTATCTTTTGTCTTTGCATCTGATGCCTGATTGAATCCACGAAGTTTGCTAAGGAACATAGCATAATTGATAACTGCACCTTTTTGCTTAGCAGTCATGGAGTCTGAGCGAGTAGCATCCAAGACAGTCTTAGTCAAGTCTGCATTGGTTGACACATCAATTTTGCTTTTTATTTCGTCCCAATTATCATTAAACAACCATTGACCGAACTTGTCTGCTTTGTTGACCTGATGCTTAATCTTGAAATATTGAACTGCATTTATAGCGCCAACAGCAGTTCGAGGAGCCTGCATGAAACCAACAGAATAGAACATTCCAAGGCAAGTATCAATCTGCTTTTCTCTCGCATCAGGATTTGTGAAAACATTGAAGTCACTCCAGCTTCCGTCTCCATCACCCCATGCAGCATGAAGGGCAGTACCAAATTCCTCTTCGGAAATCTCAGCCATCACACCTTGTATTCCAGACTTGTTGGTTGCATTGCTCAACCATTTATAGTAAGCATTATTGCCTATCTTTTCAAAGAAGGAAGATACTTTTGAAAGACCCAACTTAGACAACAACTTAGACGCACCAGGCAGATACTCACCGAACATTTCCGAGAAGTTCTCTATTGTAGCTGAGCCAAAGCCATCCTTGATAGCCTTACCAAGACTGACACCTTCATTGAACTTCAAATCGCCATTCTTGTCTTGGGTCACACCTCCATTCTCGTTGTTCATTCCAACATAACGTTCTATCACATTATTATATGTAGAACCAAGTTGGTTGGTAGCTGCCAATGCTGCACTACCAGTCATATCACCGAGCATACGACCAGTATTTTTAGTAAACCATTTGCCAAGAGCACCGAGAGCCATTTTCTCTCCAACCTTTTCTCCTGTCTTGGTGAAACCAGTGGTCATAACATTTCTCCAGCCGCTTAACGCAAAGTCTCCCATGAACTTTAAGGAGCGACCGCTCACATCTCCATACTGATAAGCCTTTGTGCCATACTGCTGCTGTTTAGCAGCTTCTCCTTGTTGCTGCTGAATAGCACCAAGCATAGCTTGTGCTGCATTTCCTGCATTGGAACCTTTCTTGATTGTTCCATCTTCCATGCCCTTCTTTACTTGGAGCAAATTGTTTGATATAGCTGCATCCATAACACCCTGAGAATATAACTTCGGGTCAAGCATGGTATTAAACATCGCACCAAAATAATTGGAAACGTCATTCCACTTATCTTTCCACCAACCAGCATTTTCATTTCTCTGCTTTTGTTCCTTCAACTCCTGAAGCAGAGTTGTACGCAACATCTGATTGTAAGCCTTGGCGGTATTATAAGCACCATACTCTACATCAGACAAGCGGTTTGCCTCATTGCTTATAGCTGTATTAAATGAAGAAGGAGCAACTGCTCCACCAGATGCAACAAAAGGAGAACCCTGCAAGTGCATAGACTCATTCAATTCCTTAGAACGTCTGTCCTGATTCTCGTTAAGCCACTCTTGTCTTCTCTCCATTTGTCGCATAGCAACATCTGTGTCGGACAAATCTGGGTCAGCCTTATCCAATTCAGAAGGAACAATGCCCATATCAACTGCATTGTTCCACTCTTCCCCATATTTATCCAACTGGTTCTGATACTGGGAAGCATCATACTCGTTGTCGAACTCTACACCATCTGTTGTAGTATAGGTTCCAGTCTTGCCTGTTGTCGAATTGTAGTTGAACTCATTCTTCTGTACATTCTTATTCTGTAAAGGATTCTTGAAACCGATAGTCACCTTACCACCATTTGCATTAAACTTCTTTGCTCGCTCAACCGTCTTACGGATATTGCCAGATGCACGCTTAACTTGTCTAGCAGTATTCAGGACAGATTGTGTCACAGACAAGTAACGAGCACGGTCAGCAGCACTCATAGGTACACTACCACCCTTCGCCCTTGATGATGTCCTACTACGAGGTACAAAGAGTGCAGAATAGAAACGCTCATAAGTAGATGGAACATCAAAGTTCTGAGCCTTCAAGTTCTCATAAATAGCGTGTCTGTTATCTGCACCGCTCTTTCCGTCTCTGGTCAGGGCACTTTCAAACTTATTGTAATCATCAGGCACATCATAGTTCTGTGCTTTCAGATTCTTGTATAAAGTGTATAATGGTCTTTCTGCCATGATATATGTATATTATTAATTAACACTACCAGTTCACACCAGTCTTCTTCTTACCACCTTTGTTGGATGATGGCTTATGGTTCAGTTTACCCTTACCATGCTTACGCTGATAAGCAATCTTCTGAGCCTTCTTTCCAGCAGCAGTCTTCGGTGAGTAACCCATCTTCTTCACTTCCCTTGCAGCCTCAGCCATGCCCTCAGGGTCTTTTTCCATCAAATCCATGTACTCATCTACCTCTCCTGAGTATGAGCCAGTTCTCGAACTGCCACCGCCCGACGACTTGTTAGCACGAATACGACCAGTCTCAGCATTCATACGCTGGATAGCCTCCTGCGCTTGCCAATGAGAAATCTGCCCATCAGCCAGAGCCTTCTTGATAGCTAAGACAGACTTCTTATAATCAGCATCAGTATCATACTTCATCTTCGATAAGTCAAGTCTTCTGTTACCTTGGTCAATTCTCTGTTGACTCTGGTCTAGCTTTGTTTTAGCGATACCCTCATTCTCCACGTTATGTCTAATCTGCTCACCGAGAGTCAGGTTATTCTTTCGAGCTTCCTCATCAAGAGCCATCGCCCTCTGATAACCAGCCAGCCATGCCGCCCGATTCCTTTCTCTCTGAGCATCCATGTACTCCTTGCGCTTATTCACTACCTTAGTCATATCCGACTCAGGATTGTGTACCACCTTGGCACCTTTGGTAGAGAAGTAGATATTAGAGAGCGCACGGAGACCATCACCCAGTGCAGCGATACGAGCCTTGGTACGTTCCTTCTTCTCTCTATTCGCCTTCTGTTCGGCAGTCTCTTCACGCTCAGGATTCAGTATCTTATACATATCTGCATAAGATAACTGCTTAGGCTGAGGTTTCTGCTCATCCTTCTTCACGATAGGAACGGAAGGCTTGTCTGTAGGAATAGAGCCATTGAGCATACCCTCAGCAGTCTGCTGGTTCATCCTTGCAGCCTGTTCGTGTGCATTCTTGGGAGGAGTAAGTTGTTCTCCTTTCCCTTGCAACATAGCTTGTGCAGTATTCATATTCATCTGCTCAGGACTCGCCTTTTGTGCAGCATCTACACCGCTCTGCTGCTTGTTGAGTACACTCTGTGTAGTCTTCAAGCCATTGTTGTTACGTAACATATCTGATGCTTTCATAAGGCTATGCTTTAATCTTCTTTGGCGCATTATCGCCAACCATATCATTCAATTCACTCGCTACCTGCTGCTGGGAAGGAGCCGCACCAACCTTGGCATCCAACTTAGCCATGTCTGAATCAGTAGGCGATGTCACGTCAGGACGCTTAGGAGTCTTGCTACTACCACCACTATCAAGCGTAGCAGCGATGTTGGCAGCAGTACCAGCCACACCAGCTGCAACGTTAGCAGTATCAGCAGACTTCTCGGCTTCCATCTGCATCTGTTGCCCCTGAATAGAACGCTTATTCTGCTGATACTGCTGCTCGATAGCATCCTTACGAGATTCGTTTGCAGCTACAATCTGAGAGGTCGTATCAGCAAGAGTCTTGTTGTTCGCCTCCTTCACCGCAGTAGTAGAATCTTCCGTACCGCCCATTACGGCTTGTCTGCCCTTAGCTGCTCTGTTTCTGTTCTTAATCTGCTCCTGCATCTGAGTGAGCAACCTGACTGTATCGGCACGTTTGGTAGGGTCTTCGTTATACTTTCTATCATACCATGCCTGATTATCTCTCTGCTGCTGGGCAAGCATCTGCTCCTGCTTTTTTCTCGCCTTGCGGTTAGCTATACCGCCAGCGATACTGCTTGCAAGCCCAAGCCCAGCACCTATTAATGTACCAATCATATATATGAAATTAAAATTATTAATAATGATACAAAGATAATCATACCTTATATTATAGTAACCTTATCTATTAATTAAGGTGTCTGCAATTCCACAAAGTTAATGGATAAGGTTTACACATATCAGGATATAGCTAACTTTGCAGCAAAATAGTTTTGATAATGGCAGCAGACAGAAACACTAAAGGTCAGTTCGAGAAAGGTAGAGCAAAAACTGGCGGCAAACAAAAAGGTTACGAGTCTCCTATCACAAAGGAGTTTCGTGAACTGTGTGCTGACTTTTCTAGAGAGGCTTGGGAAGATTTCATGGCTGCTTGGTATAAGTGTGAGCCTAAGGATAAGGTGGCAACATTTATCAAGATATTGGAGTTCAACTGTCCTAAGCTACAGACTGTCACTCTTGACGATAAGCGTGAGGTTCACAACGCTCTCACCGAGAAGTTAAAACAGATGTCAGAAGAAGAAGGTTAGTGTTGTTTTCAAACATAAGTTTTTGAGTTATAGGTTTTTGATTAAGGTTAAAAGATTATTAGGACGACAATGGGGAATGCGTGAGCACTCCCCATTTTATTTATCACTATCAGCGACCACCTCTTGCCCTTCTATCTCCAATAAAGTTCACGATGTTCCTTCTTTAACAAATTCCCAGTTCTACACCACCAGTCATTCGGACTCATTTTAAGATACTCCTCAAACTCAGGGCAGTACTCTTCGTGAGTAAGATCAGGATGAGAGGTTGGTTTGAACTGATGCACACACAGAAAGTCTGCATGATTGCCGCCATAAATACTTGGCGGCATAACATCTTTCGCCTGATGCCAAACCTTGTTGAGGTCAATGAGGTCAACCCCATCCAGTTCTTTCAGGACATTATCAATCTTATCTAGCACACGATTCAGGACTTCTGCCCTATCCGTGCCACCCTTGGCAATTAACCACTGAGCATCACTCAGGGCATCTCTAATCAACATATCAAGTTCCATAAGCCAAAATTTTAATGTCTTTTCGATTTCTCGATGTTATATTGGTCGCAAATGTCGCAGTATGCGCCATAAGCCAAGCTATCAACCATTTCATTGTACTTGTCACCATTGTGACCTTTCACCCAGTGGAAACGGACTCCTGCCAAATGAGCAGAACATTTCTTGTATAACTCGTAGAGGTCAGGATTCTTCTTTGGCGGAGTACTCTTCCCCAACACAAGTATGCAGTACTGACTATCCGTATAAATATCAAGATAAGCACCATCAGGACAAGACTTAGCTGCACTAATGATAGCAAGCAACTCCATACGGTTGTTGGTTGTCTGCAATCTGCCGTGATTCTTCATCTTGACAATATCGCCATCCTTCAACACGATGTAAGCCGAACCTCCAGCCTTATACTTAGAGTTATTATCACAACTTCCATCCGTATAGGCAACATAGTTCATGCCATTATCTGGAAAAGGCTCTACTGGGTCAAAATCATCCGACTTTTCTGCCATTTTTTCTCTGATAGTCTTAGAAAATTTCCCTTTAGCGTTGAACACTCCATAATTGGCATCCGTGAGAATCATCCAATTTACAGGTTCTTCTCCATTTGCCTTCTTCCATTTTCTATCATCAAGATAATCATAAAGACTTTTGATGAATTTATCAGTTCCATAGTTCTTAGATACACAATATCTTTTGAACTTTTCATAAGTTGGTTTATCCATAACTAATAATTTACTTAATATATTTTCTTTCTTTCAATGTAGGTTACCAGAATAAACACATAAGAATTAACAGAAAAATCCGTCAGGGATTCCTCCAATATTCATGCCTCTCTGGATAACCTTTTCACTCTGCTTGCCATAGATAAGATGTCTGAATCCATCCGACACCGCTCTATCAGCGATAGAATAGGAACAGGCAAGAACTACAAAACCAAGAGTACCAATAATGAAATCAGCTTTTGTTTTTCTCGTTCTCAGCAAAGTTCTCTTTGTTTCTTCGTTATTCCTTATGTCAAAGGAATGTTTCTCTGAAAGAGTAGAATTAATTCTTCCACTGGCAATGAGCCTTTTCTTGACTCTTGAAACAGAACTAATACTTGTATTGAGAGCCTTATGAAATTGCTTTAATGTGATTGCTTTACCTTTGGCACCGACTTTTTCACCCTCAGGTGCTTTCATGCAACAGTCCTTATGCTCGGCAGCACAAATCTGAAACTCAAAAAGCTTCTCATTAATAAGATTGAATAATTCCTTCAATGTATATTCTTTCACCTCAAACTTACAGACCATAGCACCACGATACTCATGCCCCTTACGAGTCCACTTTATCGTGTTGTCACGGAATGAATGAACAATAACCTTGTTTCCGTCAACGGTAAACAAGTCATCATCCTTCATATCTTGAATAAGTCTTTCTGCTTTTGGCTTTCCAATATGTAACTCCTTTCTTAATCTATATTCCGTAACATTCCACATTACAGAATTACTATGCTGCATCTTTATCCAAATAGCAACTGCAAGAAGTTCTTTCATGCTCTTGCTTGAAGAGTATGCTTTCAAAAGTTCTATAGTTATATTTATATACTGCATAGCATAAAAAAAGAGGAATCCCAAGGTCATGTTGCGCTAACCAAGGGATTCCATATCTAAAAAGGCATAAAGCCTGAAAGGAGGACAAATCTGTATGTGTCAATCGCAACTTTGACGATGCAAATATAGAGGCTTTTTCCGAAACTACCAAATGTGAAAAATCACTAAATTGTAAAACATTGAGATTTTAGCATTAGTGGATATGTAGTGGATATAGAGTACAACATATTTTTAGAATGGTTAATCTTGGTTAAAGTAGTTGTCGGTATAAAATATAATCACTACTTTTGCAATGATACAAATGTGTTACTTTTCAAAATTTAACATTTGAATGTTACTATTTTGTTACTCACGCAAAGCTAATGAACACATAAGTGTCTGATTATTAGTACTTTACAATAGAAATACAAATTGATGGAATTTACCGCTCAGCAA
>ULYQ01004894.1_pt1 | contig 11220 bp, 14 predicted proteins | sample 1962271 | NCBI WGS metagenome assembly ULYQ01 (sample SAMEA4835865, study PRJEB28245) | human gut metagenome | biome: gut microbiome; material: fecal sample | place: Denmark | collected 2008
CCGGCAGCGGGCGGCGCATTTGCCGAGAGTCCGGAGCACTGGTCCAGACAGACGAGAGAGGAACTGAAGGCGCGGGCCAGACGGGGCGAGACCGTCCGGCTCTGAGAAAAGGAGAGATTTTAATGAATCTGAAGCAGGAACTGAATTTGCAGCTGTTTGCCGACGCGGGTACGCTGGTGAACGCCAGCGGCAATTACGTGAACGCGTATTCCGGTGAGACGAGCGCGTTCCCGGATGGCGGCGGTATGACGGCGTCCATGAAGACGTTTTACGACACGGAGCTGCTGGAAAACGCGCGTCCGGAGCTCATCCACACGCAGTTTGCACGCAAGCAGGCGCTGCCTGCCGGACGCGGCAAGACCGTGGAATGGCGCAAGTGGAACACGCTTGAGGACGCGGGCGCGCTGACCGAGGGTGTCATTCCGACGGGCCAGAAGTTTGGCCAGAGCGCTGTGACGCAGGCGATCACCCAGTACGGCACGTATGTGTCCGTGTCCGACCAGCTGGAGCTGCACGCCATTGACGACGTGATTCTGGGTGCGGCGGAGGAGCTGGGCGCGTCCGCCGGTACGACGCAGGATAAGCTGGTGCGCAATGTCGCCGCAGCGGGCACAAATGTGCAGTACTGCGACAAGGTCGGCACGAACGGCGCACATACCGCCGTGACCAGCCGCGCAGGTCTGGACACCACCGCGAAGCTGACACCGGACGAGGTCAACAAGGCCGTGACGCTGCTCAAAAAGCTCAAGGCCCCGAAGATCGACGGCAAGTACATTGCCATCATCCACCCGTCCGTGGCATACGATCTGCGCTCGTCCGAGGCCTGGATCGAGGCGCACAAGTATGCGGGCCTGACGGAGCTGTTTACCGGCGAGATCGGCGAGCTGCATGGCGTGCGCTTCATCGAGACGACCGAGGCCAAGATCTTTAACGGCGAGGGCTGCCCGGTCAAGACGGCGGCGGACGAATCCAAGGGCACGCCTGCGGTGTATTACAGCGTCTATGCAACGCTGTTCCTCGGCAAGGACGCCTACGGCATGATCGACCCCGAGGGCGGCAATCTGGAGATGATCATCAAGGATAAGGGCCAGGTCGGCGGACCGCTCAACCAGTTCTCGACGCTGGGCTACAAGTTCTCCAGCGCGGCGAAGATCCTGTATGAGGACCGCATGGTGCGTGTGGAGAGCTGCGGCGCGTACTCTGCCGAGGATGAGGCAAACTGAGGAAACAAGATGGAGACCGGCGCAAGCCGGTCTCCGGAAAAGACGGGACAGGAAGGGAGAATTGTCATGGAAAATGCATTTGCAGGTATGAAGACGATCACGCTGCCGCGTGCGGGCGGCACGGAGCAGCAGTCGGTGTTTGTCTGCGTCAACGGACGCACGTTTCAGGTGCCGCGCGGCAAGGCGGTCGAGGTGCCGGAGCCGGTGTATGAGGTGCTGGAAAACGCAAGACGGCAGCTGGAGGCGGCACGGAAGCTCGAGGATGAGCTGGCCGCCGGCTGAGGGCTGCGGACAGAAGAAAGGAGGCGGGGCGCATGACCATCCGCGAGGCGCTTGAGACGGTCGACCGGCTCAAGCCCAACCAGTATGGGAGCGCGGACAAGCTGCGCTGGCTGTCGGAGCTGGACGGAGCGGTGTACCGCGAGATCCTGACGCAGCATGAGACGCAGACGGCGGCGTTCGCGGGCTATACGCCGGAGGCGGATCTGGACGGGACGGTGCTTCTGATCGAGTGGCCGTATGACGAAATTTACCGGTGGTATCTGGAGATGAAGATCGACGACGCCAACGGGGAGATGACGAAGTACAACAATTCCGCCGCCAAGTACAATATGTACTATCAGGCGTACCAGAACGCGTACAACCGGGCGCATCTGCCGAAGAGCGAAGCGGCGTATATCAAGCTGTAGGGGGGATAGCGGGATGTTTTATCCAAAGCTGACGGAGCAGCGGCAGCAGACGCTGACGACCGAGGCGTTTCTCGGCTATGACCACGATCTGAAGCTTTCTGACGGGGAATTCTACGACATGGAGAATCTGACGTCGGACTGCTATCCGCTGCTTGCGCCGAGAGTGCGGCGGGGGACGGTGCAGGCGCTTTCAGGGGTGCAGGCGATCTGCGCGCGGGACAGGCTGTGCTGGGTGCAGAATCAGGTTTTGCATATCAACGGCGCGTCCATGGAGGCGTATATGCCGTCGGTGAACATCAAGGCGGGAGAAAAGCAGCTCGTGTCCATGGGCGCGTATCTGTGTATCTTCCCAGACGGAATTTACTTCAACACGGAGGATTATTCCGACAACGGGTACATGGGGCATGAGAATACGGTCGACGCGGCGGAAACGCCGATCAGCGTGTCGCTGTGTCTTGCGGACGGGCAGGCGCTGACACTGAGCTTCTCGCAGGCGGCGCAGCCGGAAAGCCCGTCGAACGGGCAGTACTGGCTGGACACGTCGGGGAGTCTGCACACCATCAAGCAGTGGGCCGAGGCCTCGGGGCAGTGGGTGTCCGTGCCGACGGTGTATGTGAAGCTGGCGGCGAACGGCATCGGCAAGGGCTTCAAACAGTATGACGGCATTGAGATCTCCGGGCTTTCCGGGAACGAGCAGCTCAAAAAGCTGAACGGCAGCCAGATTTTATACGGCGCAGACGAGAGTTCTATCGTCATCGTGGGGCTGATCGACCAGGCAGCGGAGGTCACGAGCGGGACGGTGAAGACGGCCCGGCGCGTGCCGGATATGGACTTTATCACCGAATGCGGCAACCGGCTCTGGGGCTGCAAGTACGGCGTGGCGGACGGGAAGACGGTGAACGAGCTTTACTGCTGCAAGCTGGGCGATTTTAAAAACTGGGCGTGCTATCAGGGGGTGGCGACGGATTCGTGGCGGGCCAGCTGCGGCACGGACGGAAAGTGGACGGGCGCGGCGACACTGGCAGACAGTCCGGTATTTTTCAAGGAGGACTGCTTCCACCGGGTCTATCCGTCGGCCTCGGGCGCGCATCAGGTCGTGGTGCAGAAGTGTGCGGGTGTGCAGAACGGGTCGAGCAAGAGCCTCGTGGTGGTGGACGACCGGCTGTATTACAAGTCGCGCATGGGCGTGTGCGTGTACGACGGGAGCCTGCCGCAGGAGATCGGCGGCTGCTTCGGCACGGTGCTGTATGCCAACGCGGCCGCGGGCGGTGTGCGCGGGAAATACTTCATCAGCATGGAGGATGCGGCGCACAGCTGGTCGCTGTTCGTCTACGACACGCGCAAGGGTCTGTGGCACCGGGAGGACAGCACGCACGCAAGCGAGTTTGCGCGGGTCGGCGACGAGCTGTATTTCCTTGAAAATGGAACGCTCAGGACCGTTTACGGCACAGCCGGGACGAAGGACGGGCCGGTCGGGTGGATGGCGGAGACGGGGATCATGACGTATGGCCTTGTCGGAAAGAAATACGTCTCGCGCATCAATCTGCGGATGCAGCTGCCGAAGGGGTCGAGCGTCGATTTCTGGGTTCAGTATGATTCGGACGGCGTGTGGCGGCACTGCGGGCACATTGAAGGCCGGGGGCTGCGGACGTTCCTGCTGCCGGTCCGACCCGCACGGTGCGACCATCTGAAATTCCGGCTGACAGGGAAGGGCGAGATGAAGCTGTTCAGTCTGGCGCGGGTGCTGGAAGGCGGAAGCGATGTATAACGCGTTCTGTAGGGGCCGATGCCCACATCGGCCCGGCAGAATGCACGTCCGAAACGAAAAACGCTGCGGCGAAATTGAAGGTTCCCAGTGGGCCGGTGTGGGCATCGGCCCCTACAACGTACGGAAGGAGGTGCAGAGGATATGGGAAGTTTAACGCTTGCATACCCGTCCATTACGGGCAGGACGGCGCAGGAGCAGCTGGAGAGTATGCGGCGGTATCTGTGCGGGATGGCGGAGCAGCTGAATCTTGCCGACTGGTCGGCACGGGCGGCGCTGACGGAGATCGCGCAGGCCATCGACGCGGACGGGCTTTCCGAGGAGGAAAAGAAGACGACGCTTTCCGGCTATGCGGCTTTAAAGTCCCTCATCATCAAGACGGCGGATTTTGCGGCGGCGAATTCGGAGGTCTGGTCGGCGAAGCTTGCGGGGAATTATGTCGCGGCGTCGGACTTCGGGACGTATCTGGAAAAGACGCAGCTGACGATCGAGGGCAATTCCGTCGGAATTAAACAGCTGTATGATTACACGGCGGGCGTGAACAATGCGTTTTCCGTGAATGCGCAGCAGTATATCAAGACGGGGCTGCTGTATTACAACGACGTGACGCCGGTGTACGGTGTGGGCGTGGGCAATATCGAGACGAGCGTAACAGACGGCGGCGGAAGGATCGTCGACCGGACGAAAAACGAACTGCTGACCGTGACGCCGAAACGCATTTCCTTCTGGCAGGAGGGGATGGAGGTTGCGTATCTGTCGGAGAAGAAGCTGCATTTCCCGTCCGGAACACTGGAGGCGTACAACGCGAAGCTGACCGGGACGATCACGGCGGCGGCAGGCTCGGCCTTTGGGCCGTGGACGATTGCGGACGGGAGCATCTACCGCGTGGAAAACGCGTTCGGCAGCAGCGCGGGTATGTATTTCGGGACGGGCGGCCTCTCCGTATCAGACCGGTTTCAGGTGGACGCGAACGGATATCTGACGTGCTCCGGCGCGACGATCTCCGGCGCGATCAGGGCGACGAGCCTGAATGTGACGGGCGCAAGCATCACGGGGCTTACGGTCGATGCGGCGAGTGTGACGGGCAATCTGTCCGCGTCGCGCATCAACGGCGGCATTCTGGATTTCAACAATTTTTCGGTCGATCACCTGTCGGCAAACGACATTACGACGGGGCTTTTATCGGCGGATTATATCAAGCTGGGCGGCGATATGGCGGTATACGATGCGCTGAACAGCGGTACCGTCGGCGGGCGGCTCGGCTATACGACGGGCGCTTACGGCGGCGCGGGGATCCATATGCAAAGTGGGCTTGGCGAGGTCGTGGCGACGGCAAGCGGCGCGAAGCTCTGCTATGGCGGCAATACGCTCTCCGTCACGGAGGGCGGCGCGCAGACGAACTGCCGAATGGCGGTAGGCGGCGATCTGGTCGTGAGCGGCAGCGCGGCGCCGTCTGTTGACGGCGCGGGATCGCTCGGGTTTTCCGATTACCGGTGGTCGGTCGTGTACGCGCAGACGGGCACGATCACTACATCTGATCGGGAGAAGAAGACGGACATTTCGTATGCGCTGGAACGCTATGACGCGCTGTTTGAGAAGCTGCGCCCGGCAAGCTACCGGCTGAAAAGCGGCACGTCCGGCAGGACGCACACGGGGCTTGTCGCGCAGGATGTGGAGCAGGCGCTGCGGGAGTGCGGATTGACGGGAAAGGACTTCGCGGCCTTTGTGAAAACGCAGAGGGAAGACGGCGGCGCGGACTACGGCCTGCGCTATGAGGAACTGATCGCCCTGTGTATCCGGCAGATCCAGATGCTGCGGGAAAGAGTGAGGAAATTGGAGGAAACGGCATGAGTAAGCTTTCGAATGCGATCGGCGCGCTGCGCATGGGGCTGGTGGAGGCGATCAACGCCTCCGGGCTCCCGCCGTGCGTCGTCGGAATGGTGCTCGATCAGGTGCGCGAGCAGGTGCGGCTGCTCGAGGCGCGGGAGGACGCGGAAACAGAGGAGAAAAAGGAGGAGGACAATGGCGCTTTACAGAGTGCAGGGTAACGGAAAGGCTCCGGCAGGGCTGCAGGCGGGCGACGAGGTCGTGACGGGCGGCGGCACGTACCGCATTCTCGGCGTAAACGCAGACGGCAGCTACCGCAGCTCGCTCAGCAACAAATATCAGACGATCTATAACTATCGCGGCAGCTACGGGACGCCTTCTGCCGGTCAGACAGACGCGGCGCAGGTCAGAACGCCCGGCTATACGCCGTCCGGCGCGGCAAGCGAGGCAAAGGCGGCGCTGGACCGGGTGCTGTCGGAGAAGCCCGGCAGCTATACGTCCCGGTGGGACAAGGAGCTGGACGCGCTTTATGACCAGATCGCGAACCGGAAGGCGTTTTCCTACGATCTGGGGGCAGACCCGATGTACCGGCAGTACCGGGAGCAGTACCAGAGCGCGGGACGGCTGGCAATGGAAAACACGATGGGCGCGGCGGCGTCTCTCACGGGCGGCTACGGCTCAAGCTACAGCCAGCAGGCAGGGCAGCAGGCGTACAACGTGTATCTGCAGAAGCTCAACGAGGTCGTGCCGGAGCTCTACGCGCAGGCGCGCAGTCAGTATGACCGCGAGGGCTCGGCGCTTTCCGAGCGCTATGCGCGCATCAGCAGCCGTGAAAAGAGCGACTATGACCGCTACCGCGACCAGGTGTCGGATTATTACGCGGCGCTGTCCGACGCGCGCGGCGCGTATCAGAGCGAGGCGCAGCGCAGCGAGAATCTGGCGCTGCAGTACGCGAAGCTGGCGAACGACAATTACTGGAACGAGCTGAACTATCGCTCCGACCGGGAGGACGCGGCGAACGCGCAGTACTGGAAGCAGCTCGCCTACGCGGACAAGCAGGCTGCCGCGGCGGAAAAGGCGGCGCAGGCCCGGCAGAAGGCGGCGCAGGCGGGCAAGACGAAGGACAAGCAGACAAAGCGCTCGTCTTCCCTTGCCAGAGGCAGAGGCGAAAAGCGCGGCAGAACGGCGCCCGGCACGGCGCGCCGCGATGAGATCAACTGAAAAGGCCGGAAGGAGGAGAACAGATGACAAAGCTTCCGGGCGCAAAGCCAAGCCCGCGCATTGCGGGCGGTGTGCTGCGCTGGTACGCGGGCGATACGTTTTCTGTGGCGCTGGCGCTGGAGCTGCGCGATCAGGACGGCGATCCGGTCACGGTCGGCGCGTCCGACAGTCTGACGGTCAGCTTTTTTGACGCGTCGCACGCGCCGGTGCATACGTTTCAGTTTGACCGCGTGACAGGCGGGCAGGCAACGCTGACGTTTGACGATACGGTCAGCGCAAAATTTCCGAAGGGTGCGTATTTCTATGACATTTTGTATACGCACGGCGACAAAACAACGCTTGCGCGGGACAACCGCGCGGCGGCAGAGTGAGGTGCAGGTATGCGGGTAGAGATTCCGAATGCGATCACAGTGACCATTGGCGGACTGATCTCCAGAGGCGTGAAGGCGGTTGAGGTCACGGACGGGGGACGGCTCGTCTTCACGCTGACGGACGGCAGCACCGTCGATGTTGGAAGCGTCGTGGGGCCGCAGGGCGAGAAGGGCAGCACCGGCGCGCAGGGCCCGAAGGGCGATACCGGCGCGCAAGGCCCAAAAGGCGAGACGGGTGCACAGGGGCCAAAAGGCGAAACAGGCGCGCAAGGGCCAAAGGGTGAAACAGGCGCGCAGGGTGAGAAGGGCGACACCGGCGCACAGGGTCCGAAGGGCGGCACCGGCGCACAGGGCCCCAAGGGCGACCCTGGCGAACGCGGCCCGAAGGGGGAAACCGGCGCACAGGGTCCGAGGGGCGAGACTGGCGCGGGCTTTCTCGTGAAGGGGTATTATGAGACGGCCTCCGCGCTGGAAGCGTCCGTGCAGGCGCCGATGGCGGGCGACGCTTACGGCGTCGGTACGTCGGAGCCGTATGACATTTATATTTTCGACGGCGTAACAGAGAGCTGGATCAACAATGGGCCGCTTCAGGGCGTAAGGGGCGAAAAGGGAGACAAGGGCGACCCCGGCGCGGACGGTACGCCCGGAAAGGACGGCGCACAGGGCCCGGCGGGCGCGGACGGTACGCCGGGGCAGGATGGCACAACGTTCACGCCGTCTGTTTCTGCAGCCGGTGTTCTCAGCTGGACGAACGACGGCGGGAAGCAGAACCCGGCCAGCGTCAGCATCAGAGGCCCGGCGGGGACACCCGGGCAGGATGGGTCTGCCGGGCCGGCAGGTGCGGACGGTGCGCCGGGACAGGACGGCACGACCTTTACGCCCCATGTTTCCGCAGCCGGTGTTCTCAGCTGGACGAACGACGGCGGAAAACAGAACCCGGCCAGCGTCAGCATCAAAGGCCCGGCGGGCGCAGCAGGCAAAGACCCGGAGCCGTTTTATGTGACCTGCACGCTGTCAGGGCAGGATGTGTACGACGAGGCCGTGGCGCACGATAAGACGTATGCTGAGATCCTTGCCGCCCATCAGGCAGGGCGGCCATGCCGTGCAATTTTGACGCTGGCCGGGAGCACTGGTGATGATACCGTGCTGCTTCCGCTGGCGGAGCTGAACGCGAACGCCACTGACGGGTATGTGAAATTTGCGCTGACAGAAATGACGCAGGGCGATACGCCGGAAGAGCTGAGGGTCTGCTATGCGTGGATCCATTCGACGGACGCTGCGGAGGGCTTCTGGGGGAGCAGATATACGCTGTCCGGCGATGAGACTTTCCTGCCGGATGTGACGGCCTCCGACAACGGAAAGTTCCTGCGGGTGTCCAATGGCGCATGGGCGGCGGCGACGATCACGAACGCGAATGGAGGCAGCTTCTGATGGCGGAATTTTTGACATTTGACACCGACCTCACGGCGGTCGCGAACGCGATCAGAGCCAAGGGCGGCACGTCCGCGCAGCTGGTCTATCCGAACGGCTTCGTGTCGGCGATTCAGGCGATCCAGACCGGCATTACGCCGAAGCTGGTCGTGACCACCTCTGCCGGGGCGGCAGTCACGGCAGTGAAGGGCTCCAAAACGGTCACGGGAACTGCCGGGACAGACGGAGTGTGCACGCTGGAGCTGCCGGAGGCAGGCGCGTGGAGCGTTACGTCGGCGAAAAACGGGGTGAATGCCGCGCAGAGCATCGTGATCGGCACGCAGAGCATGAAAATGCCCCTGTATCTCGACAGCTTTGCCGACAATACATGGGAAGAGATCATCGCGGTGTGCAGGACCGGGATCGCCCCGGACAGCTGGGCCGTGGGTGACAGCAAGACCATGAACATCGGCGGGACGGCCTATCAGGTCGATATCATCGGCAAGAATCATGACGAGTATGCGGACGGCTCCGGCACGGCTCCGCTGACGTTCCAGCTGCATGATTGTTACAGCGAAGCAAAGCAGATGTACAGCACCAACCTGAGCGGTCTCGGCTGGAAGAACACCGATATGCGCCTGACCTATCTGCCTGCGATTCTGGCGCTGATGCCGGCGGAGGTGCAGAACGGCATTCGCGCGGTAAACAAGAAGACATCTGAAGGGGGCAACAGCACGACGATTGAGATAGTATCGGACACGCTGTTCCTGCTCAGCGAGGTGGAGATTTTCGGGACTGCAAGTTCTTCCGTAGCCGGGGAAGGAAGCCAGTACGACTATTACAAGGCAGGCAACCCGAAGATCAAGAAGAGAGAAGGCGTTGACGAGTTCTGGTGGGAACGGTCGTCAGCCAGCGGCGGTATGTTTGGCAGAGTCAGAGCAAACGGCCAGGCGGGCGCGTCCAATGCCTCAAGCAGCCTCGGCGTAAGCTTTGCGTTCTGCTTCTGAAGGGAGGAAGCGTATGGAATATCTGAAGGTAAACGGAACGGAGTACCCCGCGCACTTCTGCGGAAAGCAGATCGACCGCGACTGGGATGGCCGCGCGTCGAAAACCGTCACGCTTGCCATGCCGTATGCACAGGCTGTGCAGCTGTTTGTGGATGGGCTGCGCTGGGTCATCGTCCGGCGTGAGGCCGGCGCAGATGACGCGGCGCAGGAGCAGGACTGCTCCGGCTACTGCGTCGCAGGCCCGATCACAGACAACCGGGACGGGACGCTCAGTATTAAAATGGGCAGCTATACGCAGCTGGAGCAGGCGCTGCGGGAGCTGGAGGAGGCGCTGGCATGACGAGACTGGAACGGGAAACGCTTGCACGGATCAGGGAGCGTCTGGCGATCTTCGACCCCGGCGCGGCGGAGAAGCTGGCGGCCCTGCTGCCGGTGCTCAGGCGCTTCGCACAGAGCTATGCGGCGCTCGGGCCGGCAGCGAAAAAGACCATCGAGGCGCTGCTGCCGGAGCTGGCGGCGCTGCTGGAGGCGGCGGAAGGAGCGATGCAATGAGTGCGGAGCAGACGGGCGCATTCTTCGCGCTTGTAAGCGTGTGCAGCGGGCTTGGTTCCGTGCTGAGTCTGCTGCTGCTTCTGGCAAAGCCGGTGCGCGAGCGGCTGTTCGGCCTCAGCGCGATCCGGGAAGGGCAGCGCTGTATGCTGCGCGCGGATATGCTGGCGGCATATTATAAGCATAGGGAAGAAAAAAACATCCGGCAGTATGAATATGAGAATTTTCTCTATGAATACAAGGCGTATAAGGCGCTGCACGGCAATTCGTTCATCGAGCGCATTGCCCGCGAGGTCGCCGAATGGGAGATCGTGACATAGGCACAGGTACAGGAAAGGAGCTTTGGAGGTATGGAACAGTTTTTGAAGCGCATCGAAAATCTGCTGACGGTCAAGTCGATCGTGACGCTGGCGCTGACGGCGGTGTTCGCCTGTCAGGCGGTCAGGGGCGAGGTCAGCCAGGACTTTATGATGATCTATACGACGGTCATCGCGTTTTATTTCGGGACGCAGGCGCAGAAGCTGCAGAGCGGCGCGGAGACACGGCATGACGACGGCGCATCCGAGTAATTACACGAAGGGCCGCAGCGCACCCATCGAGTTTCTTGTGCTGCACTACACGGCCGGGCGCAACGACTCCGCCGCGGCGGGACTCAAATATTTTGAGTCCCCGCGCGGGGCCTCGGCCCACTATTTTGTCGACCGGAACGGCTGGCTGCAGTCGGTCAGCGACGAGGATACGGCATGGTCGGTCGGCACGGCGGGCGTTTATACGCAGAAGCACCCGCGCTGCCGCAACGGCAACTCGATCTCCATCGAGATGTGCTGCCGGTATGACGCGGGGCGCTACTGGCTGGAGGACGCGGTCGTGGCGAACGCGGCGCTGCTGACAAGAAGGCTGATGCGCAAGTACGGCATTCCGATCGAAAACGTGCTGCGGCATTATGACGTGGTCAGCAAGCGGTGCCCCGCAATGTGGGTAGACGACGAGAACGCATGGTTCGCGTTCAAACGGCAGGTCATGGAGGTGATGGAGATGACGAAGGAGGAGCTGCTTTCTCTGAAGGGAACGGGCGACCATCCGTCCGACTGGGCGCTGCAGGCGGCGCAGTGGGCCAAGGAGAACGGCATTTTTACCGGCGACAGCGCGGGCAACTTC
>ULYQ01003129.1_pt1 | contig 11170 bp, 8 predicted proteins | sample 1962271 | NCBI WGS metagenome assembly ULYQ01 (sample SAMEA4835865, study PRJEB28245) | human gut metagenome | biome: gut microbiome; material: fecal sample | place: Denmark | collected 2008
CACATCGGAAACCAAATAAGCAGCCAAAGCGCCCACATCGCTTGGGGAAACCAAACGGTGAAGCGGTGCGCGGTCTTCGGCTTCTTGCAAGAGTTTGTCAAATTCTTTAATGCCAGAAGAAGCGCGTGTTGCCAAAGGTCCCGGAGAGATGGCATGCACGCGGATATCTTTGGGACCTAATTCTGCTGCCAAATAACGCGAAACGGATTGCAATGCGGCTTTAACTGGGCCCATCACGCCGTAATTGTCCACCACTTCGTCTGCGCCCAAATAAGTCATAGTTAAAAGCGTGCCGCCGTTTTTCATTAAAGGTTCGGCTTTTCTTGCCATACGCGCAAAGGAATGGCAAGAAATATCCATGGCTTTCATAAAGCCATCGCGGCTGCAATCGGTCACGCGTCCGTGCAAATCTTCCTTAGGCGCAAAAGCGATGGAATGCACCAAAAAGTCCAAGCGTCCCCATTGTTTGTCAATTTCGGCAAAAACGGCATCCAACTGGTCATCGTGTTGCACATCCAAGGGCATAATGATGGGTGAGGAAATCAATTCTGCCAAAGGGCGCACGTATTTTTCTGCTTTTTCGTTCAAATACGTTACAGCCACTTCGGCGCCGCACATTTTGAAAGTTCTGGCGCAACCGTAAGCAATGCTTTGGTCGTTGGCAATGCCTACCACCAAGCCTACTTTACCATTCAAGTTAAACATCGGTTTTTCTCCCGTAAAAATAAATACTCAAAAATTACCGAAAATTAGCGCGTTTTCGGCTCGGGGCGCATTCTAACACAAGGCACTTTATAATAAAGCGTTTTTTTAAAGAGCCTTTTTTTATGAAATTTTCACACTGGCGCGCCGCCTTGGAAGTCTCTCGCCAAAATTTGAATGTAACCGAATCAGCCAAACATTTGTTCGTCTCGCAATCGGTTATTTCTAAGCAAATTCGTGCATTGGAAGCCGAGCTTGGCGTGCAAATTTTTGAGCGTTCGGGCAAACGTTTTGTTGGCATCACGCGCGCTGGGCAAAAATTACTCAAAATGGCAGGCGATTTGATGGACAACGCCCACAACATTGAGCGCGCCGCGCGGGAATTTTCGGGCGATTCAGGCGCCATTCGCCTTGCTGCCACGCATTTTGAATTGGTGAATTTTTTGCCAAAAGTTTTTCATCGGTTTAAAACAGCTCAACACCAAGTTGAGCTGATTTTGCAAGAAGGCACAGCCAACCAAATTGCGCCGTGGGTGTTATCGGGCGAAGTGGATTTTGGCATTTTGGCAACACCCACATTGGATGTGTCGGGTTTGGTTGCATTGCCTTTTTTGGAAATTCCTTTAATTTTAATTGCGGCGGCGGATTTTAAAGGTATTCAAAAGGATAATTTTAAAATTGAAAATCTTTCTAACCTACCTTTAATTTTGCCGCATATTAGTTTGGATTTGCGCGATAAAATAAATAAAGTTTTTCAATATTATGATTTAAAACCAAAAGTTGTTTTGGATGCTTTAAATACAGAAACAATGAAAGTTTGGGTTTTAGAACATTTAGGCGTTGCCATTGTGCCAGAAAATGTTTTAAATGAATATGAAAAGGAAAAATTTAAAATTATTAATATTTCTGCCATTTTCCCCAAACTGCAAGCGCGCATTTTAATTCGGCGCGGCGCATTTTTAAGACGTCCGGATTATTCTTTTATTCAACTCTTTGCCCCACATTTAACCATGCACATTATTGATTCGGCTTTAAATGGAGAAGGCAAAGATCATTTTTTGTGAAAATCCACGGTAAACCTAAAATTATTTTCAAAAAAATAAGATGTTTACCGTGGATTTTTTTAATTTTTTTGCAATTTTTTATCAAAGTGTTATTCAAAAACCGCTTGAAATAATTGCCCAACTGCGGCGGCGTGATTTTTTAATTCCTCGCAAAAAGGCACAATGCTGTTTTGAATATCATTTAAGCGCAAAAAATGTTGGCGACGGCGGTAATCGCGGTAAGCGTTGGCAGCAAGGCTGGCGGCGTTCGGCTCAATAATGCCCGCATCGCCCAAACGCATCAAAAGCGCAATGTTGCCAGCGTTTTGGGTTAGTTCGGCGTGTTGGTGTGCGTGTTTTAAAACAAGATATTGCACCATAAATTCCACATCAATTAAGCCGCCCGAATCGTGTTTTAAATCAAAAAAATCAGGATTTTTTTGCGCTTTGTGTGCGGAAATTTTTTGCCGCATTTTTAAAATTTCTTCTTTTAAAACAACGGCATTGCGTTTTTTTTGCAAAATGGCAATGCGCAAATTTTCAAACTTGTTGCCAAGTTCAAAGTCGCCCGCTGAAAAACGCGCACGTGTTAGCGCTTGGTGTTCCCACACCCAAGCGTTTTCATTTTGGTATTTTTGAAAAGCGGAAAAAGGCAACACAATCAAGCCCGATTCGCCATTGGGGCGAAGGCGCAAATCAATTTGAAACAAACCGCCCGCATTGGTGCGCGAAGAAAGCCAAGTGGTCAAGCGTTGCGCCAAGCGCGCATAATGTTCAAAAGCATCGGGATGTGCATCATCAAACAAAAAAACCAAATCCAAATCGGAGGCATAACCCAATTCTTTGCCGCCCAATTTTCCATAACTGATAATGGCAAAGTGTGGGCTATCGCAGTGCCGATTTTTTATTGTTTGCCAGACGCATTTTAAAGTGGTTTGTAATAATCTATCCGACAATTCACTTAAAAAATCGGAAACGCGTTCAATGGTGTAAAGCCCTGCCAAATCCTTTGCCAAAATGCGAAAAAGCTCGGCGTGGTGCGCTTCGCGCAAAATGTCCATTTCTCTTGCCGCATCGCCTTTTGCGGCGGTTAAGCCTTCGTTTAATTCTTCTTGAAATTCTGCCCAATTCAGGCTAGCTTCATACAAGCGCGGGTCAATCAATTCATCCAACAACAAAGGATAACGATTCAAATAATCTGCTGCCCAACTGGATGCGCCAAGCAAGGTTACAACGCGTTGCAAGGCAAGTGGGAATTGTTGCAACAGCGCCAAATACGCGCCTTTTTTGGCGATATTGTCCAAAAAGAAAAGGGCGCGCGAAAAACTTTGCTCGGGGCAGGGCGTGTTTGCGGCTTGTTCAATTAAAAGCGGCACCACGGCTTCAAAACGCGCGCGGTTAGAATCCAATAAAGATAAAAAACGTTTGGAATGCCGAATTTCTTGAATTTGCCGAATAACTTCATTGGTGTTTTGAAAACCCAATGATTTAAATGTTTCAATATGTTCTTCGGGCGAAAACCACAATTCTAATAATCCGCCAGATTCTGATTCTGGTGCTTTGAAAATAGAATCAAAATGTTTTTTAACAATCTCCCTGTGGTGATTCAAAACATTTAAAAAATTATCATAAGAATTAAAATTTAAATAATGTGCAAGATTATTTTTTTCTTTTAAATCGGTGGGTAACCGATGCGTTTGTTGGTCGTTGGTATATTGCAAAAAATGTTCTAATTTTCTTAAAAAACAATAAGCAGAAATTAAATCATCCACGGCTTTTTTAGATAAAAAATCGTGTTTTTTAATTTGTGGCAAAACATTTAATGTGGCACGGGTTTGCAAATCGGTATAACGCCCACCACGAATAAGCTGAAATACTTGCGCAATAAATTCAACTTCGCGAATACCTCCTGCGCCTAATTTAATATCGTCTATGCGGTCTTTTTTTAAAACTTCACGGCGAATTTGTGCGTGCAAATCGCGCATGGCATTGATGGCGCCAAAATCCAAATATTTTCTAAAAACAAAAGGTTGAACAATATTTTTTAATTCTTGTTTTATTTTTTCATTGGTGTTTTGATTTAAAATCCGCGCTTTAATCCACGCATAACGCTCCCATTCTCTGCCTTCTTTAATAAAATAATGTTCCAAAGCCAAAAAAGACATCACCAGTGCGCCCGATTCGCCATTTGGGCGCAAGCGCATATCCACTCTAAAAACCTGCCCATCGTCTGTGATATCGTTTAATAATTGAATGAGTAATTTGCCAATTTTATTAAAATATTCAAAATGTTCTATTTTGTTTTTTCCATTATTTCCACTTGTTTCACCTTCATTAGAATAAAGAAAAATTAAATCAATATCGGAGGAAACATTTAATTCTTTTCCGCCTAATTTTCCCATTCCAATCACAATTAAATCTTTAAAATCGCTTTGCGGTTTGCCGTATTTTTCGGATAATTTATTTTTTGCATAATTTAAAGCGGTTTGAATAGAATATTCCGCCAAACTTGTCATTGTTTCAAAAACTTCATTTAAAGGTGCTAAATTATTTAAATCCCGAAGTATTAAATGCGCTATTGTTTGTTGGCGAATTTGGCGCAAATAAGATTTTATTTCCAAATCATTTTGAAAATCTGTTTTTATAAATAATGCCGAAACATTCAAAGAATTTGAAAAATTTGCCTTTAAAAAATCTTTTAATTCGGGTTTGCGAATTAAAAGATTTTTAAAATAAAGGCTGTATTTTTGTGTTTTTTGAAAGGCTGGCTCAAAATTTTCCATTGTTTTTCAAAATTATTTTGGGTTGACCGTGGAAATTTGTTTTAAACCACGTTTAAAACGTGCCGCATTTTGTTGGTAATGTGTGGCAATGGTTGCAATATAGGCAATTTCATTCGCTGTTAATTCTCGCGCCACTTTGGCTGGGCTGCCTTTAATTAAAACACCATCGGGGAATGTTTTATTTTCTGTAATTAAAGAACGCGCACCAACCATTGAATTTTTACCGATTTTGGCACCATTTAAAATAGTTGCCCCCATTCCAATTAAAGAATTATTGCCGATTTGGCAACCGTGTAATAAACATTGATGCCCAACGGTTACATTTTCGCCAATAATTAAAGGAAAATTTAAATCATAATGCAACACCGAATTATCTTGAATGTTTGTGCCTGCGCCAATTTCAATATATTCTTCGCCGTCACCACGAATAACACATTTTGGCCAAACAGAAGAATTTTCTTTTAAAATAATTTTACCAATGAGTTCTGCACTTTCAGCAATCCAAACGGAAGAATCAAAAATGGGTTGAAAATCATCCAAAATAAAAATGGCCATGGTCATCTCCTTTTAAAGAATATGTGCGTTGATTTCAAAATCCATCGCACAATAATTTGAAAAAATGGGTAAAATTTCTTGGGTGGTTTCAAATAATTGAAAGGGCGGATTGATAATAAAAACGCCACTGCCGAATAATCCAAAACCATTATTTTTTTCTTTGGTTTTAAATTGTATATTTAAATAATTTTGTTGAGAAAGTTTTAATAAACGTTTGGGCAATTGTGCGGATTCTTTTTTATTAAGTATTGGATACCATAATAGATAAACACCTGTTTGAAAACGTTTTAAACCTTCTTTCAAAGCGGTGATAATATTTTCATAATCGCTTAAAGTTTCATAAGGTGGGTCAATTAAAATGATTCCGCGGCGTGATGGCGGTGGTAATAATTTTTTTAAGGCATCAAAACCATTTTCTTTTAAAATAAAAATATTGTTTTGTTTTTTTGTATTTTTTTTTAAAATTTCAAAATCGGTTGGGTGTTTTTCAAACAAATAAAGTTTATCTTGTTCTCTTAAAAAATCTTGGGCAATGAAAGGCGAGCCAATATAATATTTTGGCAAATATTTTTGAATAAAATTTTTATAATGTTGCGCCGTTTTTGGCAGTTCTTGGTTGTATATTTTCCCCACGCCATTTTGCCATTCTTTGTTATTTTCCAAAGAATAAAAACCTGCGCCGGCGTGCGTATCTATTATTAAAAGCGCTTTTTCTTTTTTTAATAATAATTCCAAACATTTTGCATAAACAAAATGTTTTAATAAATCGGCGTGATTGCCAGCGTGGAAAAAATGGCGGTAACTCAGCATTGTGGTGGCAGTCAAAAAAAGCGAAAAGAAGCGCTATTTTAAAATTTTTTTGCGGTTGACCGTGGAAAATCTTCGCCGAGTTGAAAACGCGGAAAAACATTAAAACTGCCAGCATTTTGCGGCAAAAAACCATTTTTAATGCGCAAATAGGCGGCAAATGCAATCATCACACCGTTATCGGTGCAAAGGGAAATCGGCGGGTAATAAACCTGAAAATGCTTTTCTTTTGCTTTTTGGTTGAGTTTAAAACGCAAGCGTGTGTTGGCGCCAACGCCGCCAGCCACAACCACGTTTTTTAATTTTTCTTGTTCCAAGGCTTTTAAGGTTTTGTTTAGCAAAACCTCTGTGATGGCTTCTTCAAAAGCGCGCGCCAGATTGGCTTTCAATTCATTGGTAATGGTTTGATTTTCTTTGATTTTGGTTAAAACGGCAGTTTTTAAACCGGAAAAACTAAAATTCAAATCGCCCGAATGAAGCATTGGGCGCGGCAGTTTAAAAACATCGTCTTTGCCGTTTTGCGCCAGTTGAGAAAGCAAAGCGCCGCCCGGATAAGGCAAACCCAACAATTTGGCGGTTTTGTCAAAGGCTTCGCCGGCGGCATCGTCCAAGGTTTCACCCAAAATGTGGTATTGCCCAACGCCATTAACGCGCATCAATTGCGTGTGTCCGCCAGACACCAACAACGCCAAAAATGGAAAATCAAGGGCGTTTTGATTCATCAACGCCGAGAGCAAATGTCCTTCCAAATGGTGAATGGGCAAAACTGGTTTTTTGAGGGCAAATGCCAAACTTTGCGCAAATGCTGCGCCAACAAGCAAAGCGCCTGCCAAACCGGGCCCGGCGGTATAAGCGAGACAATCAATTTGTGAAAGTTGGCATTGCGTTTTGTTTAAAAGTTGTTTGAAAAGCGGCGTGATGTGTTGAATATGGTCGCGCGAGGCGAGTTCTGGCACCACGCCGCCGTATTCCGCGTGATGTGCAATTTGTGAATGCAATACGTCGCCAAGCAAGCCGCGCTCCGAATCGTAGAGCGCCAAACCGGTTTCATCGCATGAAGTTTCAATGCCCAAAATCAACATTTAAAAATCTCCACTTTGGCGTTGATTTAAAAAATCTTGGCGCCAATTTTCAAAATTGTGATTTTCAATTTGTGTGCGTATTTCTTGCATCATATTTTGGTAAAAATGCACGTTGTGAATGGAATTTAAAATATTGCTTAAAATTTCTTTTGAGCGGAACAAATGGTGCAAATAAGCGCGTGAAAAGTTTTGACAAGTATAACAATTGCAGTGTTCATCCAAGGTGCGCGTGTCCGTTTTGTAGCGGGCGTTTTTGATTTTAATATCGCCTTTTGAGGTAAACAAATGACCATTTCGGGCATTGCGTGTGGGCATGACGCAATCAAACATATCAATGCCCAAGCCAACGCCCACAATCAAATCTTCGGGCGTGCCAACGCCCATTAAATAGTGCGGTTTGTTTTGTGGCATTTTGTCTTTTAAAAAATCCAAAATGCGAAACATTTCCTCTTTGGGTTCGCCAACTGATAAACCGCCAATGGCAAAGCCATCAAAATTGATTTCCTTTAAAGCGTTTAAAGATTCTTCACGCAAATGTTCAAACATAGAACCTTGCACAATGCCAAAAAGCAAGTTGGGGTTTTCCAAGTTTAAAAATTCTGTTTTGGAGCGTTTTGCCCATTCTATTGAAAGCCGCATGGATTGCGCCGCTTCTTTTTCTGTGGCGGGGTAAGGCGTGCATTCGTCAAAAATCATCACAATGTCGGAATTTAAAACCTTTTGGATGTGCATGGATTTTTCAGGCGACAAAAAACATTGGGCGCCATCAATAGGGGAAGCAAAATAAACGCCTTCTGGCTTAATTTTGCGCAATTTGCCCAGCGAAAAAACTTGAAAACCACCCGAATCCGTCAAAATAGGTTTGTGCCATTGCATAAAATGGTGCAAACCTTTGTGTTGTTGAATCACTTCCAACCCCGGGCGCAGCCACAAATGAAAAGTGTTGCCCAAACAAATTTGCGCTTTGGTTTGATTTAAAGCAAAAGGCGTGAGCGCTTTCACCGAACCATAAGTGCCAACAGGCATAAAAGCAGGCGTTTGAATGTTGCCGTGCAAAGTTTTTAAAACGCCACGGCGGGCAAAATTTTCAGTATTTAAAATTTCAAACATTGTTTGGACTCATTTTTTTGTTTTTAAAAACTTAAAAAAATCAAAAAAATTAAAATTTTTAAAAATTTTAAAAATTTTTTGAAGTTGACCGTAGATTTTTTTAATTTTTAAATTTTTCCACGGTCAACGCATTATTTTTTTGAAGTTTTTTAAATTTTTTTAATTTAAAGATTCAAATCCTTTAAAAATTGTTGAATTTTATTGGTGATTTCTTCTTTTTGAAGAATAATGCGCCCCCATTCTCGGTTGGTCTCCCCCGTCCATTTGTTGGTGGCATCAATGCCCATTTTGGCGCCCAAACCTGCCACAGGTGAGGCAAAATCCAAATAATCAATGGGCGTATTTTCAACCGTCACCGTATCCCGTGCGGCATCCACGCGCGTGGTGAGCGCCCAAATGACATCGTGCCAAGAACGGATATTCACATCATCATCGGTAACAATAATGAATTTCGTATACATAAACTGCCGCAAAAAACTCCAAATGCCAAACATCACGCGTTTGGCGTGCCCGGGATATTGTTTTTTGATAGAAACAATTGCCAAGCGATACGAACAACCTTCGGGCGGCAAATAAAAATCGGCAATTTCAGGGAATTGTTTTTGCAGCAACGGCACAAATACTTCATTTAAGGCGGCGCCCAAAACAGAAGGTTCATCGGGCGGTTTGCCGGTGTAAGTGGATAAATAAATGGGATTTTTGCGGTGCGTGATTTTTTCAATGGTCAAAACCGGAAAAGTGGCTTGTTCGTTGTAATAACCGGTATGGTCGCCAAAAGGGCCTTCAATGGCTTGGTCATCGGGGTAAATAAAGCCTTCCAAAACAATTTCCGCGCGCGCAGGCACGGTTAAATTGTTGGTGAAACATTGGGTTAATTCGGTGGGCGCGCCGCGCAACAATCCTGCAAATTGGTATTCGCCCAAAGAATCGGGAATGGGCGTAACAGCCGACAACATTGTTGCCGGATCGCAACCAATCACCACACTAATGGGGAATTTTTTGCCGGGGTATTCTTTTTGAAAATCCGCATAATCCAAAGCGCCGCCGCGGTGCGAGAGCCAGCGCATAATCACGCGATTTTTGGCAATCACTTGTTGGCGGTAAATGCCCAAATTTTGCCGTTTTTTGTAAGGTCCTTTGGTTGCCACCATTCCCCAAGTAATTAACGGCGCGGCATCTTCTGGCCAACAATGTTGAATGGGAAATTGGTTTAAATCAACTGCATCGCCTTCCAAAACCACTTCGTGGCAAGGCGCATTGTTGATGATTTTGGCGCGCATATTGAGCGCTTGTTTGTATAAAGGAAATTGCGAAAACGCCTCTTTTAAATTTTCAGGCGGACTAGGTTCTTTTAAGGCGGACAAGGTTTTGCCCAACTCGCGCAAATCTTCAAGGGATTGTTTGCCCATGCCCAACGCCACGCGCTCAACAGAGCCAAACAAATTGGCAAGCAAGGGAATTTTGTGGTTATTGGGATTTTCAAACAACAGCGCAGGACCATTTTTTTTCAAAACGGCATCGCACAAAGCAGTGATTTCTAATTTGGGCGAAACGGCAAAAGGCACGTGTTTTAATAATTGGCGTTGTTTTAAATCGGCAATAAATTCACGTAAATCTTGGTAACTCATTTTCTTAAAACCTCAAACCGCAATTGGTGCGGGAATTGCAGGGTAGGGGTTGTAATTTTGCAGTGCAAAATCGGAGAATTGAAAATCAAAAATATTTGTAACTTTTTGATTGATAAGCATTTTTGGCAAGGTTTGAGGTGTTCTTAATAGTTGCGTTTTTGCCTGTTCAAAATGATTATGGTAAAGATGCGCATCGCCCAAGGTATGCACCAAATCGCCCAATTTGAAGCCGCAAACTTGCGCGAGCATTTGCGTTAAAAGGGCGTAACTTGCAATGTTGAAGGGCACACCCAAAAACACATCCGCACTGCGCTGATAAAGTTGGCAGGAAAGCGCGCCGCCAGCCACATAAAACTGAAACAAACAATGGCAAGGCGGCAAAGCCATTTTTTCCACATCCGCCACATTCCAAGCGCAAACAATGTGCCGCCGCGAAAATGGGTCATTTTTAAGCCGTTGAATTAAAAGAGAAATTTGATCAATCTCTGCATTTTTTCCTTCCCAATGCCGCCATTGTTTGCCATAAACGGGACCCAAATCGCCATTTTCATCTGCCCATTCATCCCAGATGGACACGCCATTTTCTTTTAAAAAATGAATGTTGGTGCTGCCAGATAAAAACCACAAAAGCTCATAAATAATTGATTTTAAATGAACTTTTTTTGTTGTTAAAAGGGGAAAGCCATCGTTTAAATTAAAACGCATTTGATGGCCAAAAACCGAGCGCGTGCCGACTCCAGTGCGATCCGATCGGTCCACGCCGTTTTTCAAAATGTGGGCGAGCAAATCCAAATAACATTGCATGGCGTTTTTTTGTAAAGGAAAAAAAACGCATTTTAATGCGGATTTAATGAAAATTTTTTGTTGTTTACCGTGGATTTGTATAGTTATTTATTTTTTTAAAACAATCAAACTATTCAACCCGAATTCAAATAAGGTGTAGCAATCGAGAGTCATCATCAAATTTTTGGCAAGCGCCTTCACATCTGCTCGGGTGTAATAGTGGCAATGTTCTAAGATTTCATCTTCATTGATAACGTGCAGGCGAAAAGCCAAAAATTCCAAAATCGGTTTGGCTGCCCGCGTGGGCGTGGTCATCACCAAAGGCGCTTGGGGTTTTAAAATGCGGCGGCAGTCGCTCAAAATCGGCAAGGGGTCGGGAATATGTTCCAAAACGGCATTCAAAAAAACCGCATCTATTGATGAGTCGGGCAAGGCAATGGTTTTTGCATTTTGGTGATGGAAAAGTTCAATGTTTTCAAAAGTGGCATCTTTAATGCGAAAATCCAAGCCGATTCCTTTTTGAATGTTGGTGCGGTGTTGCATCAAAAACGCCACTTCGCGCCCGCAACCAACATCAACGATTACGCCGTTTTTTGGCACATAAGGATTCACTTCCTTGTAGCGCAAATAAGCGATGAATTTATCAAAAAAATTCCATGGCTTTGGTGGGGGGGGGG
>ULYQ01039506.1_pt1 | contig 11167 bp, 10 predicted proteins | sample 1962271 | NCBI WGS metagenome assembly ULYQ01 (sample SAMEA4835865, study PRJEB28245) | human gut metagenome | biome: gut microbiome; material: fecal sample | place: Denmark | collected 2008
CTACGTGGCATCGATGATACTTTTTACTCAATTCCTCAAAGTGGCGAATATTTGTATTCACTCTATTTTGTATATAATCAGACATTTCCATTATAACAACACCTCACAATTAGATTATATACCTATAATGTAAAAAAGAGTAAGGGATTATTCCTTACTCTACATCATCCGCTGATTTTCCTTCCATAACAGCATTAATTTTGTTTGTTGCCTTTGTGACAGTACTTTGATCTGGAACCATTACATAAGCAGCATTTCCAAGTTCTGCACACATTTGTGTATCTCCAGTACCATCAACCATAGATTGCTCAATTTTCCATTTAGGATTCTTGTTCAATTGATATTTAATTAAACTAGTAATTTCATCATTTGACATTGTTGTTGAGAAAGTATTGGCCATACTATCCATAATAGAAGCATAGTTTGTCACAATAGCAGGGCTTGTTACTTTATTTACAATTCCCATAAGAACTTGTTGTTGGTTCTTCGTACGCTGACGATCCCCTTCACTATAAGCATAACGCTCACGAGCATATCCTAATGCTTGTTCACCATTTAAGTGGTTCACACCTGCATGTACACTAAGTCCTGGAGCATGTAAGAAATTACTGCATTCATAGCCAGGTTCAACATTTACATCAATACCACCAACAGCATCAACAATGTCAGTCACTGTATCGAATCCAACTTTGAATGTATAGTTAATTTCAATACCTAATAATTGTTCAACCGTACGCTTAGTTGTGTTCGTTCCATGAATACCTGTATGCGTAATCTTATCTAAAGCTCCTTGTTGACATCCATCTCCTGCATCACAAGCTGTTGTAACATAGTAATCACGTGGAATTGAAGTTAATAAGATAGTACCAGTTTTAGGATTCACAGTAGCTACCATGATTACATCACTACGACCATTTTCATCAAATCCACCACGAGTATCTGAACCAGAAATTAACACATTAAATGGAGTTGTAGTAATATTACTTACCGCATTGGCTTTATCCGTATTTTCTACTTCATAGCTAGTTTGATAAACAACACGAGTGTTCTTATCAAATTCAGCATACTCTTCTATATCCGTAATCTGATCACGACTTGATTCATTGATAATAATTGAATCTACATCTCCATTATAGAAAGCAGCTAGCATATCCGTCATACTTTCATATGGTGTTTGGTCCATTTCAATACCAGATTTACTTAAATCCTTTAATACTTTTTTTGATCCAACTGTTCCAATATTTTGTAGTACACCAACACTATGTCCCGCTAAATCATTCTTCTTTTTCAAATCACTGGATTTCTTAACAACTACACTCACAGTTGTTTTTGCATTGGAAGATACAGTTGTCATATTTGATAATAAATTACCAGTTTTTGATATATAGTATCCACCCATGCACGATCCTAATGCAATAGCTATTGTAAAGATAATACAAATAATTTTAGACACAGCACCCTTTGTGGCAAAACACAATAATAAAATGAAAATTAAATCTAAAAGCACAAATACAACTGTTACTAAAAACAATAATTTTGTTGGTAAAACATTTAATTTTACTAAATTAAACAACAAATACATTGTTGCAACAACTAATAAAATAGAAAAGATGACTCCAAATACCTTTCCTACTCTATTTGGTTTCTTTTTATTTTTTTGCATATTAAACTCTCCTTAGACCCAATTATCATACTACAAAAAAAAGGGATAGGCAAACCTATCCCAATTATATTACTTTACGTCATCCGATGATTTTCCAGCTAAAACCGCATTAATTTTATCCTTAGCCATCTTAACTGTACTTTGATCTGGAACCATAACACTAGCTGCATCACCAAGTTCAGCACACATTAATGTATCACCTGTTCCATCCACCATATATTGTTCCATCTTCCATTTTGGATTGTTGTTAATTTGATATTTAATTAAAGCAGAAATCTCACTACTAGACATCGTCGTTGAGAATGTGTTAGACATTGCATCCATTATTGATGAATAGTTCTGAACAATTGAGGGACTTGTAATTTTGTCAACAATTCCCATCAAAACTAACTGTTGATTCTTTGTACGCTGACGATCTCCTTCCGTGTATGCATAACGTTCACGTGCAAACGCAAGAGCTTGTTCTCCATTTAAATGATTTGCACCTTCATGAACACTTAAATTATACATACATGCAAAATGATCAACTGCATAGCCCGGTGCTACAGTTACATCGACTCCACCAACAGCATCTACAAGTTCAGTAACTGCATCAAATCCCACTTTAAATGTATAATTGATTTCAATCCCTAACAATTGTTCTACTGTGCGTTTTGTAGTGTTTGTACCATGAATACCCGTATGTGTAATTTTGTCTAATGCCCCTTGCATACAACCATCTGCCGCATCACAAGCGGTAGTTACATAGAAGTCACGAGGTATAGAAGTTAATAAGATCGTACTTGTCTTAGGATTGATAGTAGCTACCATAATCACATCACTACGACCGTTTTCATCAAATCCACCACGCGTATCCGATCCTGAAATTAATACATTGAATGGTTTTGATGTAATATCACTTACCGCATTTGCCTTGTCTGTATTTTCTACTTTGTAAGAAGTTTGATAAACAACCCTTGTATTATTATCAAAATCCGCATAGCTTTCCATATCAAGAATTTGACTACGACTCGATTCATTGATAATAATAGAATCCACTTCACCATTATAGAAAGCTTCTAACATAGCACTTAAACTATCATATTCACTTTGATTCATTTCAATACCATCTTTACTTAATTCTGTTAAAGCTTTAGATGATCCTTGAGTACCAATCGTACGCAATGTACCAACTGATAAACCATTTAATTGTGACTTATTCTTTATATCACTCGATTGTTTAACGACTACACTTACCGTATTTTTCGCATGTTTCGTTACATTCGTAATGCTTGTCAATAAACTTCCTGTTTTCGAAATATAAAAGCCACCCATACAAGAACCAAATATAAGTACTAAAGTAATAACAACACAAATTATTTTTGAAACAATTGCTCTTGTATAATAACACAACAATAACGTAAATATCGCATCTAACAAGACAAATACTATTGTGATCAAGAATAATAATTTAGTTGGTAAAACATTAATTTTAATCAATTGATATAAAAGATAAAACGATGCCACAACTAACAGAATAGATAATACAATTCCAATTCCTCTTAAAACTTTATTTTGTTCTTTCATGCTTATACTGCCCCTCTTCCATAAAGAACTTGCTTAACTGTTTTAAATAACAATGTTACATCCAACCAGAATGACCAGTTGCGATAATAATATTCATCTAAAACTAAGCGGTGGTCAAAGTCCACATCACTACGACCATGACTTTGCCACATACCTGTAATTCCAGGCTTACATGCGACAACATCATCATAATATTGTCCCATATCTTCTTTTTCACGTGGCAAATAAGGTCGAGGACCTATCAAAGACATTTGACCAAATAATACATTAATGAATTGTGGAAATTCATCCAAACTCTTTTCACGCAAGAATTTACCTGCACTTGTTATACGAGGATCATTTGCCAATTTTTTATTTACCGTATATTCTTCGCGAATTGCAGGATCCTTTTCCATTAACTCTTCAAGAATCTTATCCGCACCAAGTACCATAGTTCGATACTTATACATCTTAAATTCTTTACCATCCTTACCAATACGATTCTGTGTAAAGAAAATAGGTCCCTTATCTCCTTCTTTACGGTTTTTGATAAACACAAAAACAGTTAATGGAATCAAAAGTAAAACTCCACATAATCCTGCACAAATGTCCATTAAGCGTTTTAACACATAAGAACCAACCTGGTTAACACCACGAGAATTTGAAATCATTAAGATTCCATCAAAGTCCTCAACCTTTGTATCAAACGTTACTAGACCATTAACTTGTGGTAAATACTTAATCACATTTACTTTGTTCTTAAATAATTCGAATAAAGAATTTAAATTTTTTTGATTCAATTCAGGTATCGCAATTAATACCGTATCAATATTATGTGATTTGATAAATGAATCCACATCTTCAATACCTATTGTTTTATTTTTAGAAACAACTTGTTCCTGATGAATACCATATGATTTACAATTCACAAAACCTTGTACATCTAATAATGAATAACTATTTCCTCTACATACAAAGGCAAGTTGTGCAGCCGTATGACCTACACCCACAATTAAAGTATTATGTTTATATTTCTTTCTAAACCATTTATGAGTATATCTTGAACTAAATCCTGCAAAAACAAACAAAAAGATTGTTAAAAACACAAATCCATATAATTTACGAAAAGTCCAAGAATAAAAGGGAAACACCAAGAAACTCGCAAAGAAAAAACCAACATGACTTAATACTAATAATCGTATTTCATCATACATTAACAATACTTTTCCTTGATAACGGCCAATTAAAATCTGCATCAAAAAATATAGTGCACATAACTTTATAGCGATTTCATCATCAAATCGTGCTATATTCATGGCCTGCAAGAACTGTATTAATATCCAGAAAAATACAAATTCAATAAATATTTTTAATCTTCCTATTTTTGACATATAGAATTCTCCTCACAATTTACATATAAACTATTGTACTAAAAAAAAAAGAAAAGAACAACATCCGTCCTTTTCAGTCAAAAATAGGTACATCTAACCTTGAATAGAAGATAATACAGTGAATGTAGCTGCATCAACCATACAAGTATTTTTGATATCCTGGAATGTAAATGTAACAGTATATTGTTGTGTAGCTTCATCTAAAGTACAACCAATATCTGTCACATCCTCTTGTCCAAGTCCTGCATTCGCAAGAGCTGCATCAATAGCTGCTTGTTGATTTTCATCAAAAGAAGTTGATTCTTTATTTTCTTCTTTTTTTGTTTCTGTTTCAGATTTAGTTTCTTCCTTTTTCTCTACTACAGGTTCAGTCGTAGAAACTTCTTCACTATTGCTTCTTTTATAATTTCTTTCTTGTATAATACCATCTTTACCAATCTTATATTCATAAGAACCAGTATTTGTATCAAAACTTACTGTATAATATTTCTTTTCTTCTTGAACAGATACATTCGAACATTCTTTTTTAGTGGCATTCGCATCGTCTCTTGCCACTTCTAAAATATCATTTTGCGTGATTTCTAATTCACTATTGCCACATCCAGTTAATAATAGAGTTGAAGCTAAAATAATAAAACTATTTCTTTTTCTTCTTTTTACCATTGTCTTCTCCTCCATAACCATATCCGTAACCATAGCCATAATTACTGTCACTTGCTGATTCTACTTTATTTAATACAACACCCATGACGTGACCACCATTTCTTTCAACGTCATTAATGGCTGCTTTAACTTTTCGTTTATCCGATATCTTAGAGTCAACTACATATAGTACTCCATCACTTACATTACATAATGGAATCGCATCACTTGCAACCGCAACTGGCGGACAGTCAATAATAATGTACCCGAATTCTTGACGAGCTTGATTTAAAAATTTTGCTAATCTTTTTGATCCTAATACTTCACTAGGATTTGGTACTTTATGACCTGAAGTAATGACGGATAAAGGATAACCTCCATCATATTGCACATCTTGTACTCCTTCAAATGAATGAATACTTACGCCGTCTCTAAATTCAGAAATAATGTTTGTTAATCCTGAACGATTTGAAATACCTAATGTTTTATGAACTGAAGCATTTCTTAAATCACAGTCAATTAATAATACATTTTTATATTTAGCTGCCATAATACGAGCTAAATTACAAGCTACAGTACTCTTACCTTCATTAGGTATTGTACTTACTACGTTGATTACTTGAATCGCATCATCCATCTGACTAAATTCAATATTTGTACGTAATCCACGATAGATTTCATCCACATCAAATTGATTTCTTTTCTTTCTTGCCATTTCTATCTCCCAAAGAAACCAAACAGTTTCTTTTTCTTTTCAACCTCAATATTTAATATCTCTTTATTACTCAATAATAACTTTGGATTCTCATAAAATAAGATGTCCGCATTCTCAGAACCAATACGCTTAGAAACAAATGAATACACATCACTCAATTGTTCAATACGATTTCCACTCGCTCTATGCGTATCTGTGCAAATCACATCACAATATCCATTGTCTAATAATTCTAATGCATTAGACTGGATTTTCTTTCCATTTACACCAAGAATCGAAGTACGATTTAACTGTAGAACACAACCCACATCTACCCAATGATCAATAATGTCATAATCTAATCCATCATGGAAATATCTTTCAATATGAGCCAGTACTGGAATAAACCCCTTCATCTTCAATTCATATAAACATTCATCTCTATAATCAATCGAATGAATATCACGAAGAACATTATATTCAACTAACATGTATTTACTACTATTTAAAGTTGGATATAAATCTAATTCTAAACCTTCAATGAATTCACTATTCATCATCACTTCCCCTCCAAAATAAATAGGGATAGTACTCATCTTTCTTAATTCCAATTGACGGGTCACCATTTCATTATAGATATGAACATCCAATTGACCAGGAATGAAATGTGGCGTACTACAAATACCTATAATACCATCCTTCTTAGCAGACTCTAATGAACTCACTGCATCCTCAATACAAGGCATACCATCATCAATACCCCAAGCAATATGAGAATGCAAATCAATATACTTAGCCATTATAATTCAGGAATCTCGCAGAATACTGGAATACCCAAATACTTTTCTGCCTCTTCCTTTGTACGTAAACGATTATCAAACAAGAATCTCAACGTTGCATAACCACAACCAAGTACAAAACCAACCATAGTCGCTAATAAAGTATTCTTCTTCACATTTGGTCCACTAGGAATATAAGACAATTTAGCCTTATCAACAACCTCAATATTACGAACATTCAAATTCTTCTGCATTGTACGAATAAACGTACTTACTGTATCATTTGCGATATCCTTAGATAATTTAGGATCTGTAGTTGTAGCTGAAATTGTAATGATCTCTGTATTTGATTCATTCGTTACACTAACAAGCTTTTTAACACTATCAGCACTCTCTAATCCAACATCCTTAGCGACTTCAGACATAATGTTATTTTGAGTTAATAAATTCACCGCATTCGTAACCAATTTACTATTGGCCATCTGCGAATTATAATCCAAAGATCCACTCTCACTAATCTGTGGAGTTAAATAAATTGATGTACTAGCCGTATATGTTGGAGCAATCAATAACTTTGTTCCAAAGAAACCACCCACACCAAATAAAATACATAAAACAAAAATTAACTTAATATGTTTTAAGATAGCCCTAAATAATTCTAATAAATCAATCTCTTCCATTTCACGTACATCATTCTGTGTACGATCCATTCTACTGTTTACCATAAAATCCTCCCTTTCTCACAATAAAACATACTCTATAAATATAGCATAAAAACAACGATTATTTGAAATAAAATAATTTAATAATATATTCCAATGTTAAATGTTTCTATGTTAAATGTTTCTATCCAAAAATCATACATAATTAGTCATTTCTCCCTTCAATTGCTCTTTCATTAATTTTTATCAACTTTTCATGCTCAAAATTATAAATACTAGCAATAATAATTTGATTTTCGTCTAATTCCTTCTTAATTAGATTCTCAATCAGTTTCATATTTGCATCATCTAATTCTTTACCTTTTGGAGAATCTAAAACCATGAATAATTTGGTATCCATATTTTCCTCAATTACTTTTAGAAAAGCAACTTTAAATGCAAAAACTATTTTTTGTAAAACCGCTCCTGAAAGTGATTTCAAATCCGAAGTAAATATATAATCTTCATTACTTGAAATTATATTTTCAACTTCTAATTCTTTAGCATATTTAAAAACATGTTTATATATTTTCGATATATATTCATTGTTATTTTGAGTTTTTGTTTTAATTAAAGATTTCACTTCTTTTAACTCTTTATTTGTTTCATCTAACAACCTCTGTATCATGGCCTGATCAATATTAACATTAGCGAGTTGTTTGTTTACAATAATATCTTCAGATTCAACTGGAAATAAAGTTTGAACCGAATTTTTATCATAATAATCTTGTAATTTCATCTCATAAAAAGATTTTTCCTTTTTTATGCGTTCAATATTAGTAACTATTATACTTCTTTGTGCACGTATACATTCATGATTTACTGTCGAATTCACTAATGTTTCTCTATTAACTGGAATAATAATATCGCCTTGTTGTACTGATAAATCCATTGAATCAATATAATCAAAAAATTGCTTATCTCTATTAATGACTGCATCAATGTTTTTTAAAGCTTTCTTTTCATCTTCAATTCTTATGTTACAGTACAATATTTTTTCGTTAAAATTTTCTTCAATGTCCGAAATAAATACTTCTCCATTTTTTTCATACACTTCTTCGCTTAACGCCTGAATATTTAGCAAAGCTGAGTATTTCTTTTTATTCAATTCTAGACTTTTCTTCTTTTCAATTAAACCATCAATATCGAGTCCGTTCAGCCCAGCTAGTAATTCTTCGATGCTGAATCTTATTTTCCCTATAACAACTCCACGATTAAGAAGTGTCCATCCTTTATCCTGGTCCACGTAAATAAAACCTAACAAATTGTTTAAGACCTTAACATTATCATACTTAAAAATATGAGATAGAAAACTAACATGTTCACTTGGAAGTGTAAAATTTACTTTACTATCATCATATAAAAGTGTTAATAAATTCTTATCTCTTTTGACCGTATACCTTTGTCCTTTTTCAACCAAAATAATTTCTGTATCTATGTTTGAAAAATTAATTCCTTTTGTTGAGGGTATAGGGTAACCCAATGCATAGAATAAAAGTCGTAGATATGTAGATTTACCTTTTGTGTTTTCTTCAGAATAAATTAAATTTCTTTTTTGAGAAAATGTATCTAAATTTTTTTCATAACCCTCATATAATTTTAATTCTTTTATAATCATACTTTTACTCCGACTTTACTATATACTTTATTTACATTTCTGTGATTAATAATAATTCTATATAAAAAGATTTTAGTTAAATATTCTTGTAATTCTGTATCATCTTTACTTAATTTTTTAAATTCATCTTCAAAGTCTTTGCCATACTTTCTTAAAAATTCAATTTCTGGATTATTTACCGACTGTCCAATTAATTCTTTTTTGAATCGTGTATAACTTTGTAAAACTTTATTTGTAAACTCAAATCGTTCATGATAATAACTATTGTTACTCTGAAGAATACGCTCTGCATGTCTTTTTGTGGATTCATCCAACACAAAACTCAAACTATCTGCAATATCTGGTAAACATCCATCTACCAAATAAGCAATAACTGGCCATACAAATTCATTCTTTTTTATTCTTTCATTAAAATCTTTGTCTTTTATTGTTGAATCATGCCCAAATGTTAGTTGCCAATGTTCGAGTAACTTTTGTTTGATTGAGGTAGCATCATCCCTGTCTAATCCAATCGTATTTACTAAAAAGCTTATAATTTGATCTCCTATAATTGTATATCGTGTATTTTCAGGACCATAATAAGGATGTATTGTAGAGATATATAAATTTTCTTTATGAAAATCATCTATCTTATTCTTAAGTTGTTCTAATTTTTTTGATTTGTTATTGTCTTTTTCTTTTGAAATTTTATCAGTGAGACTTTTGTCAATTGCCGAGATTGTTTTATCGATTTCATCCTTTATTCCTTTCAAACACTCAGTGTAAGAAATAACGTTATTATTGAAACAATTGTCGTATTGTTTAAACGTATTTGGAATATTAGAAATGTATAATAATTTATTGCCTTTATAATTGTTACGTGAAAGTGAAATAATTGCATCTTTAAATTTTTCTTTTTGATCTTTGACGGTTGTATAATCTTGTGCTGATTTTGCCTGTGCAAAAACCTTACTATTATCTTTTAATGTGATTTCTATATCTTGTAATTTTGATTCAATTTTAATGTCTGTAGCATCTTGTATATAATACAAAAACAAATATATGCCTGCATTGACTTGAAAATCCCATCCGAATGAAGTAGCTGAAGCATCATTATTAAAATCATAGAATTCTTCATTTAAATATTCACTCATTAACAAACCTTCTTTCACCTATATTAACTAAACAAAATTCATTTTCTCACTACTAAAACAAATTTTAATTTCACTAGTCAAAAAACAAATTCAGAGCTGAAATAAATCAGCTCTAAATCAAATTAATCTCTTCTAAATAAATCACGAGTATATACTTTATCTTGTACATCATCTAAACAACTATCATAACGATTGGCGATGATGGCTTGACTCAAAGATTTAAATTCTTTCAAATCATTTACTACCTTACTACCAAAGAATGTTTCTCCATCCTTTAATGTTGGTTCATAAATAATAACCTTAGCCCCCTTAGCCTTAATACGCTTCATAACACCTTGAATAGAACTTTGTCTAAAGTTGTCACTATTTGATTTCATAGTTAAACGATAAACACCAATGACTACTTCATGCTCTTCATTTTCAGAATATGTGTTATTATCCTCATATCCATAATAACCAGCCATATTCAATACTCGATCCGCAATAAAATCCTTACGAGTACGGTTTGATTCAACAATTGCTTCAATTAAGTTTTCAGGTACATCCTGATAGTTAGCCAATAATTGTTTTGTATCTTTAGGTAAACAATAACCACCATATCCAAATGAAGGATTATTGTAGTGAGATCCAATACGAGGATCTAAACATACCCCATTAATAATATCTTGAGTATTCAAACCTTTCATTTCAGCATATGTATCTAGTTCATTAAAGTAAGATACACGCAAAGCTAGATATGTATTTGCGAATAACTTAACAGCTTCCGCTTCAGTAAATCCCATAAATAATGTATCAATATTCTCTTTAATAGCCCCTTCTTGAAGTAAAGCAGCAAATTCATGACTCTTCTCAACTAATATAGAATCATTTACATCCGTACTCACAATAATTCTTGAAGGATATAAGTTATCATATAAAGCCTTAGACTCTCTTAAAAACTCTGGACTAAAAATAATATTTTTAGTATTAAGACACATTTAATAAATTAGGATATAAAGCTA
>ULYQ01005411.1_pt1 | contig 11132 bp, 9 predicted proteins | sample 1962271 | NCBI WGS metagenome assembly ULYQ01 (sample SAMEA4835865, study PRJEB28245) | human gut metagenome | biome: gut microbiome; material: fecal sample | place: Denmark | collected 2008
CCTTTCGATTACCCAATTTGTTTCGGTTTAATACTATATCATACTTTTCTTAAAAAGAAAAGAACTTAAGTTATAAGTTCTTACCATTCAATCCAGTTATTCGCTTCTTTAAGTTCTTTAATTATTTTTTGATGTTCTTCATAAGTTTTAGTAAAATGTGTTTTACCAGACTTATCTGCAACAAAGTAATAATAATCATTATCATCTGGATTTAATACTGCTTTTAGCGATGACTCTCCAAAATTACTTATTGCCCCTACCGGAAGTTTACCATTCATACCTGGTCCTCTTGTGTTATAAGGATTATAAGTGTTTAATTCAGATGACGTTAAATCACGCTCTCCAAGTTCTATTTTATTAGCATAATATGTTGTAACATCACTTCCAAGTGGCATATTAGCATTTAATCTGTTATAAAAAACGCCTGCGATCATCTTTCTATCTTTATCATATATTCCTTCTTTTTCTACCACAGAAGATAATGCTACAATCTCATTAATGCTATAGCTTGACGATGAAAATTCCGATCTATACTTACTAAATACCTTGTTTGTTTGATTAAGCATTGTTTCAATTATTTTTTCTGCCGTAACATCATAGGTAAACGTATACGTATCTGGAAATAAATATCCTTCAAGAGCATAATAAATATTATCATTTTTTATATCGTCAGTTAAAAACCAATATTTATTTATTAATTCATCTATATAAGTTTTATCATTTATTTTATCATAAAACTCTGATTCTTTAACTTTTGTATTTTTAGCTATTTCCTTTGCAATAGAAGTAATTGTATTTCCTTCCTTAAATGTTATTTTAATGCCATTTTCTTTATAATAATTACCAGTTAATATGGACACTATATCTTTAACTTTAAGGCTTTTATCAAGCCTGTATACTCCTGCTTTATAAGATTTTATATTCTTTACTTTAACATATGTTTTATATGCTATGTAACTTCTTATAACACCTTCTTTTTCTAGCTTTTTACCAACACTATAAACAGAAGAACCGTTATCTACCGTAAAGTCTATGACTTCTGATTTGGTACTTGCGCCAGATAAAAGAAAACTTAAAACAATAGCGATAATGGCAATTACAATTATTAGTCCGGTAAAAATACTAAATGTTACTTTTACCCATTTTTTAAGTCTTCTTTTCTTCTTTGGTTTATCATCTATTTCTAAAGTTTCTATCTTCTCCATAAATTACCTCTTTTATTCTTTTTCAATTTTTCCTTTAGCATATGTTAAAATCATGTCAAGTTTATCTACGTTAGTTCCGCCGCCTTGAGCAAAGAAGGCACTTCCGCCCCCGTTTCCATCTGCTATTTTAGATATGTTTTTAATAAGGTCGCCTACATTAAATACTTCTTTCAATTCTAAAGATTCTTTTGCAACAAAGTTAAGTGAGTTATCTTTTTTATTTATAAGTAAAACAATTCCTTTATCCATTTTATTTACAAGAGAACCTGCTAATTGTTTTAAAGTATTTATATCAGTATCATTAAACACTTTAATTATAACATCACCATAAATACCAGAAGTTTTCTCTTCAAGGTAAGAATCTGTTTTAGATAAAGCAAGTGAAGCTAACTTATCTTTATATTCTTTTTCTAAATTAGCTATTTGTTTTCTAAGGGTTTTAACTTCTTCCTTATTTTCTAATATATCTTTATAGCATTTAGGTCTTTCATTAGATATATTAACATCTAAATTCAAATCTATACCATCTTCTTTAGCATCACTAACTATTTTTTTAGCTTTCTTTAAAAGCAAAATCATTTCATCATTGTATGGTTTTATAATTTTAAATAATTCTATTTCTAAGTTAGTGTCACACACAGCCTCTATTCTGTATACGTTAAGACCTTTTGATTCAATTGTTTTAATTGCAAAGCTTCTAATGTTTCCAGTGTTTGTTACGTGAGTTCCGCCGCATAACTCTTTAGATGGACCAAATTTTACAACACGAACAGTTTTACCATATTTTTCACCAAATAATGCCATAGCACCTGTCTTTTTAGCAGCATCTGCATCCATAATTTCAGTCTCATTAGGCAAGTTTTCTTTTATTAATTCATTTACTCTTTCTTCTGTTTTTATTACATCATCATCTGTTATTTTACCAGTATACTTAAAATCAAATCTCAATGTTTTAGCATCTAAATAACTTCCGGCCTGATTTACTTCTTCTCCTAAAACATCTTTTAACGCTCTTTGAAGTAAGTGAGTTGCAGTATGGTTCTGACAAGTTGTAAACCTATTTTCCTTATCAACCGTTAACGTAACATAATCACCTTTATTTATGTCACCTTTTATTATTCTTACAAAATGCATAGTCTGTCCATTTGGAGCTTTTTCACATCTTATAACGTCAGCTTTTAAATCATTACCAGTAATTACACCAATATCACCTGCTTGACCTCCCATGGTAGCATAAAAAGGTGTTTTATCAGTAATAATAATGCCTTCACTATATATGTCACTTATGTTACCAGATAAATCTCCTACAAAGATTACTTTAGCTTTTTCTTCTAGACTATCATATCCAGTAAACACACTCTCTTCTTTAAAGTTTGAAACATCCCCTAACACTTTTAAATTATCTATTTTTTTAGCATTTTGTCTTGCTAAAGCTCTTTGAGATTCCATGTATTTATCGAATTCTTCTTTAGATGCGATTATGTTTCTTTCTTTTAATATTTCATTTGTAAGTTCAAAAGGAAAACCATATGTATCATATAATTTAAAACATAGTGATGAATCCAACTTCCTGTTTTTTTCAGTTATGTTTTTCTTAATCATCTTTTCAAGCTCATTTAACCCTTTTGATAATGTTTTTAAGAAGTTATCAGTTTCTTTTTTTATTTCATTTAATATAAATTCTTCAGACTTTAAAAGATTTGGATAACTTTCATTATAAATTTCTTCAATAAAATATTTAGAAATATCAGTCATTATAGTTGGATCTAAATTAAGTTTTTTAATATGTCTTATACATCTTCTAATTAATCTTCTTAAAATATAGCCTGCGCCAACATTAGATGGTACTAGATGCTTTTCATCTCCTAAAAGCATAGTAGACGTTCTAGTATGATCTAATATGATTCTAACCGATCTATCTACATCTTTATTAGTGTTATATGAAATACCTAATTTTTCTTCTAAAATCTTTATTCCACCAGCATAAAGGTCAGTTTTATAAATATCTCCATCTGTCGTATTTAAAAATGCAAGTATTCTTTCAAATCCCCAGCCAGTATCTACGTTTTTATGTTTTAAAGGAACGTATTTATCTTTATCTACCTTTTCATATTGCATAAACACATCATTACCTATTTCAATAAAGTGTCCACAATCACATGAAGGATTACAATCCTTGCTGCATTTAGGTATGTCTGTTATGTAGAAATACTCACTATCAGGGCCACAAGGACCAGATTCTATTTCCCACCAGTTTTCACTTTTAGGTAAAAAATAGATGTTTTCTTTTTTGAAGCCAACCTTTTCTTTTATAATAGCAGCCTCAGTATCCCTTGGAGCATTTTCATCTCCACAAAAGCAAGTTGTCGCAAGTCTATCACGTGGAATTTCAAGAACCTTTGTAAATAAGTCGTAGCTCCATTTACATCTTTCTTCTTTAAAATAATCACCAAGGCTCCAACTTCCCATCATTTCAAAGAATGTTGCATGAGATGAGTCTCCAACAGATTCTATATCATTAGTCCTAACACATCCTTGTACGTTACATAATCTTTTACCTAAAGGATGTTTTTCTCCTAAAAGATATGGCATTAAAGGCTGCATTCCCGCTACGTTAAATAATACTCCAGTTGTTCCATCTCCAACTAGTGATACCGCACCTATGTTTTTATGTCCACGTTCTTCGTAGAATTTTATCCATTCTTCCCTAAGTTCTTTACTATTTAGTTTTCTCATTTATATCACCTCATCAACTATTTGTTTTACCTTATTATTTAAATCTTCTAAAGATCCATCATTTATAATGGTGTATTCATAATTAGTATAATTATCTAATGCTGTTTCGGTTTTATGTTTTAGTTCTTCTTTATTAAGAGAGCTTTTAAAAGATGGTCTTTCTACTCTTAATCTATACACTTTATCAAAAGCATTTTTTATCATATCAAGCTCTTCTGGCATCCTACCATCTGATATAGTTATGACATCAAAATAGTAAGAATATACTTTTATATCTTCTATAATACGATTAATAAATAAGTAATTATCTATTTTATTTCTTATTATATCTGTACCAAGCTCTTGAAGTAAGCTTCTAGGTTTGGAATCTTCTTCCCCATTCCATCCGGATATTTTTTTAGCGTACATTTTTATGTAAGAACTAAGTTGTAAGTTAACTACTTTTAAGCCTTTTAATTTAACGTAGTTATCGATAAACTCTGCTGATGTATCCTTTCCTGAGTTTGCTTTTCCAGCGATTAAAAAAATAACTGGATCTCTTTTTATAAATTCCATATTTTCCTCCTTAAAATAAAAGAGGTACCAAGATTATCGCTAGGAACGAAAATCCGTGGTACCATCCTAATTATTAACTTAATTTAGATAACGGCTGTTAACCGGTAGCTATTAACTACATTCAGAAAAGAGCTTCGAATAATTTACAGTATCATTTCACACCAAGCAATGACTCTCTTTAAAAGCAATATTATCTACTTATTTTTCTTCATCAATTTAAATACATTTATATTATATCAAATATTAAAATGTTATGCAATTAATATTTACTTTCACATGCATTAGTGCAAACACTTTCTACCGAATCTGTTACAGGATATATATCCTTTTGACTACCATTTACAAACCACCCTGATTTGAAAGTTTTTGTATCTCCTTTATATCTTGTAGGATTATTACTAGAGTACCAATACCAGCCATGATATTCAAGTGAATTAGAAACACCACCATTTATACATATACGTTGTACGTTTGTATTTTTGCTTTGTTTCTCACTATTGCATGAACTTAAACCGGCTTTGTTATTGTTATATATGATATAAGAATAATATCCATTTTCATTTCTATGAGTTGTACTTGTTATGTCTGTATAACCACTGTAACCACAATTCTTATTATCTATAACATCAACGTTACAACTACAAATAATTTCCGTAAATCTATATTTTCTATATGGTCCCTTATATGTGTGACTGTCTCCATGTACTCCTGTTAAAGTTATTGAGTTATCCTTTTTGCAGTGCTTTGTATCACCGGTTACAGCTTCCCACTTATATGCTTTTGCTTCAGTTCCTACTTTTGTACCACCACAATAAGCATATTGTTCTTGCTGAGCACAAGAATCATTAGAGTTGACATCCTTTGTATTCTTTAATTGCCTCTGCCCGTTACCACCACATTTTGTTGTACAACTACCACTGTTATACCAACTTCCATTATCTACTATGTTACTAGGCATGCAGCTTTTATATAACGTATATGTTGCAGCATTAGTATTATAAGTATTTCCTGCAACATCATATATAATTCCTGTTAAACTTTTAGTAGAACCATCATACGAGACATTTTGAAATTGATAAGGTGCGCCTGTTCTGGTCCACGAAGTTGTTCCACTTACACCGTTAAAGTATTCACTTCCTATTTTAAACGTACTAATTCCACTAACATCATCACCAGCAGTTAAATCTAGCAAAACGTCTTTTGAAGCCCACGAATCTTTTTGCCTTATAGCAATGCTACCAACAGGCCTTATAGTATCCTTATATACACTATCATAGGAAATCCAGCTTTTACCAGAACTATTAGTTAAAGTAAACTTTAATTTAGAATATTTACCATCATTTATATTGATACAATAACTATTTCCATCTTTAATAGCATCATTACCATTTATCATAGCATTTAAGATTGGCCCATTTTTATTTGTATTAGCATCTATACAAGCCCGCAACATCGTACCATGTAACTTTTCAAGATTAAACCATCCATTATTACTAGTTTGCTGATTATTTGAGTCATAATATTTTACTGTTCCAGTTGGGGCTCCAGGCTCTGATACAGTAATTAAACTTCTTTTTTCACAACTGGCAATATCTGAGTTATATATTGTGTTTTCATCTAGTTTAGCAGTATATTTATTACCACTCTTTCCTATATTAATTATCGTGCAATAAGAAATTGATTTTCCTGTTTTTGGATTAGTTATCTTATTTAGAAAATCCTCATTAACCAAAGTTCCCACTGATATTTTACCAGTTACATCACTTTCAAAGCTCTCAAACATATAACTATTAGTATTAACATACTCTTCTGCAGCAGTTTCTATTTGGGATTTTACTTGCCTCCAAGCCTCTTCCTTCTTTTTATTACTAGTACTAACCAAGCTTACTATCGCTATTCCTAGTATTGATAACATAAGTGCTATTACGACCAGTAATTCTATTAACGTGAAACCCTTTTTATTTCTCATATGTGCCTCCTAGTGTAATTTAATTTTATCATATTAAATTAATTTTTTCAATTTAAAAGCAATAGATTAACTATTGCTTAAAAATGTTTAATATATCTTTTATGTTTCTTCTAATTATAAAGTTATCAATTATATCTAAAACTGCATAAACGATTATAAAAATGCCTATTATTTGAGTAATTGTAAGAGCACTAGAAAATGGATTAATTAAAAGTACTATACCCCAAATAAACGATAATAAAGAAACTAATATAGTATATAGCCAGTCACTATTTTTAGCTCTTTTAAGTACGAATCCATACTGAAACTTAGTTATGCTATTAACAATTATCCATATTCCTAAAATAACGTTAATTACTTTAGCAAAAATAGATGTATCAATAACTAAAAATAAACCTGCAATTATAAGTAGTACTCCGTATGCTAACTCAAAACCAAATAAATTAATAGCAGAATAAGAAGTAAAATACTTATAAACACTTATAAGACCCATAAGAAGTAACACTCCTCCTGTTACATAAGATATTATTGATATTGTTGTTCCTGGTTTAATAAATAAAAACAAACCTACTATAACAAATATAATTGATGATACAAGTGATAAATTAAAAGTTTTCTTAATTTTCTTTTCTATATTTTCCATAATAACCTCCAAGTATATTATAACACCAACTATAAAAAAAGAAGCAGCAAATGTTTGCTGCTAAATAAATATGTAGTTTATATGTAAACTACTCATCCATCATATTTTCTAACTTTTTACTTGCGTTTTTCTTAACCTTATTTATAGTTTGCTTTATGCCACCATTGCAAGAACATTCATTATAACAATATAATGCTCCAGATCCTGCAACTACACCTAAAAGCATCCATCCAAGATTATTTAGTGCTTTCATTATTAATCACCTTCCGTATAAAAAATATGAAATTGGCATATTAAATCATGCCATTAGTATTATGAACTAAATAATATTTTTTATACTATAAAATATTAGATGTTAAAATATTTTTTAGGTTAGTATTACGTTCTTTATTTCCTTTATTATATACAGCCTTTGAAAATGATAGAGGATCCCCAAGCAAGATAAGTGATCTTTTAGCTCTTGTTATTGCTGTATAAACAAGTTTTTTATAAAGCATTATTCTATATTCATTTATAACTGGCATAACAACTATTTCAAACTCACTACCTTGTGATTTATGAACGCTTATTGCATAACCATGCTTTATGGCTTTATAATCCTTTGGTTTATATTTTACCTTATTACCATCAAAATCAACGGTTATTTCATTACCATTTATTCTTTCAATAAAACCGATATCTCCGTTAAATACGTTTACATCAGGCATGTTTTCAAGTTGAAGCACTTTATCTCCTTCCCTATAAACAACATCCATATCATATGTTTCTTCTTTTTCATCACTTGGAGGATTAAACACCTTTTGAAGAACTTTATTTAAATTATCTATTCCATTATATCCCTTATACATAGGCGCTAAAACCTGAATGTTTTTTAAATCATATCCTTTTTTAATCGCTAATTTACACACATCGGTAGTTGCTTTTAACGCATCTGTGCTATCACATTTTATAAAGTTATAGTCATCTTTTTTCTCTAAAAAGCTTTCAGTTAACTCGCCACTATTTACTTCATATGCCAACTCAGTTATGTATGAATTTTGATCTTGTCTATATATTTCTTTTAAAAATATAGTATTAATCATTTCTGATTCTATTAAGTCTTTTAAAACCTTTCCTGGCCCTACACTTTCTAGCTGATTATAATCACCAATAAAAACTATCTTAACATCATTTTTCATTGCTTTAAAAAAGTTAGCCATTAAATCTATATCAATCATACTTGTTTCATCTACTATTATAAACTCAGCTGGGCTTTTATTTCTTTCGTTATATCCAAACTCTCCTGTTTCTTTATTCCACTTTAAATACCTATGAATGGTAGATGCTGGATAAAGACAAGACTCACTCATTCTTTTAGCAGCACGTCCGGTTGGTGCTAAAAGAACCATTCTTTCTTTTAGTTTGTCAAATGAATAACCGCTTATCATTTTATATCCTTGAGTTATACCTTTTATTATGGTTGTTTTCCCTGTTCCAGGACCTCCAGTTATGATTGAAAAGTTTTTAATTAAAGCTTGTTTTATAGCTTTTTTCTGCTCTTCGTTATAAGTTATATCAAAAAAGTTTTCTAGTCTTTCTATTTTTATATCGATATCTTTTATATCAGTATCTTTTTTATTTGATAAATCATAGATAATAGACGCAACATAATGCTCATTTTTATAATACTCAGAAAGCATAAATTTATTATCTTCTATTACAACCTTTCCCAAGCTATTAAGTTCTACTAAAAAATAATTTAATTTTTCTTCTGTTATTTCTTCATAAAACATTCTAACAGCATTATAAATTGTACTTAACTCTAAATATGTATCACCAGTTTCAAAACAAGCATTTTTCATCGTGTTAATAATAAGTGCAAGCAGTCTTCTTTCATCATCTTCTTTAACATCAGTTTTATTTCTTAAAGAATCTATCTTATTAAAAGTAATAGTATCGATCGTATCAATTAGTTCGTACGGATTATTTTCAATTACCCTTATTGTATCTTCTAGATAATGATTATATATTTTAAGAGCATCTTTCATATTAAAACCAAAATTAGTTAGATAAACAACCGTTTCATAACTCTCATTATATTTATTTAAATTCCTTTGTATATCAATTGCCTTTTGTTCTGTCATTTTAGGTACTTTAAGTAAGCACTCATAATCATTAGATATCATACTTAAACAATCATTACCAAGCGTATCCACTATTTTTTCAGCTGTTTTTTCACCTACTTTAGGAAATATATCACTAGATAAAAATATAATAAGACCGTCCTTGTCCTCTGGCATTAATTTTTCATATCTATTTACTTTATACTGAATACCATATTTTGGATTATCTACCGTGTTACCATAAAGCGTATAGTTTTCGTCCACGTTTAAATCTGCAAATAAACCGGTAAAAGTAAATTGTTTTCCAACATAATCTAATAAATCTTGATCATCTGTCTCTTTTATTTTTATAAGTCCAATAGTATATCCATCATTAGAAGAAAATATGCATCTTTTATATGTCCCTTTTATGTACGTTTCCATATTTTACCTCCTAACCTTGCTAATTTATTTTATCACATTTTTTATGCATTAACCATCTTTATTTTGCCATTTAGTTTATATGTTGTAACAAATATATTAAGGTTACTTACGTATTCTAATGCTAGCTTACCATTTTTACATGTTATTATGATGCCTTTTGTTTCGTTATGAAATCTTCTTTTTAAGAATTTACCTGTTAACATCATATACACCTTTGTTTGCGCAACATCTCCGGGCTTTATTTCACCAAGTTTAAGTTCACACACTATGTATCTGTTTAATTATACATAATAATTATATTATTATCATATGATAGTTTGTATTTGCTTCCTACAAAAGTAAAGCCAGTACCTAATTCTAAAAAGAAATGTTCTAGTTCTTTTAATATGTATTTTTTTAAACTCTTTCACTTATTTTTTCATTGTCATTTATTATACTAACCATTTATAAAAAATTGGTCGAATTATAAAAAACACTAATTATTTTTTAGTGTTTTTGTTCATTTGCTTATTTAAAGTACATTTTAATGGTTCATTTAAATTACTATCTCTAAATTCTATATCATTTTTATTTAACATATTTACGGTTGCAAAAAAAGATATTTTATCTTGCATATTAATTATATCAAAATCAAATATATTAATATAATCTTCTAAAGGCATTTGAATATTATTTACAAAATCCATAGCATTACCTTGATCAACAATAATCGTATGATACATTTTATGGCCAAACAAAGATTTTATAATTCCAGTACAAATTATAACATCATTATTATTTTTATATATATCATGATTAAGCATAAACTTAGAAAAATTATGACATTCTCCTGAAATTTTATCAAGTGAATTTTGATTAATAATACACGGATTAATCATCACTACATCATTGTTTGGTAAAACTAATTCTAATATATTGTTATCATCTTTTTTATGTGATATTTTTTTAACTAATCCTGAATCTATAAATGAGTTTTCAATCGTTTTAGGTTCAAATAAAATATCAAGTGAATTTTCACTTTTTATCTCGCATGACAAGTAGTTAATTGCTTCAATATAACTCATATATAAAAAACTTGTATCACACTTACTAACCAATTTTTTTATATGGCTTTTAACTTTATTATCATATTTAGATAAGTTAAGAATCTTATATAAATAATTTTTGCCATATGCCTTATAATTTTTATCATTTACTTTTATCTTATTCATCATAAATTCCATTAATAATTCATCAAAAGTTAATTTTGCTTTATTTTCATTTTTATTATAAAATTTATCATATTTATTCATTAGTTTGCCCGTCCCATGTTTTTTAATTTTAAATTACGGATTATAATAGCAAAAACAATCAAAAAAAGCAAGCTCTAGCTTGCTTCAATTTAAATCATGCTACCAAATAGCATTTTATTCTCATATTTATTTATCTTAACTTTAATTTCTTTTCCCAATAAATCTTCTGAACCATTAAATCTAACTTTTAAATAGTTATCAGAATGC
>ULYQ01035513.1_pt1 | contig 11059 bp, 12 predicted proteins | sample 1962271 | NCBI WGS metagenome assembly ULYQ01 (sample SAMEA4835865, study PRJEB28245) | human gut metagenome | biome: gut microbiome; material: fecal sample | place: Denmark | collected 2008
GAGGATGAATCGCCGTTCTTTTTACATCCTCTGTCTGATGTATCCACCTGCATAATGATGAATACGAATCTTTTTGACAGGTACTACTTTTTCACCGATTTTTAGATACGTACCAAGATTCTGAACACCTTTGGTAATGCATTTTCTATCTTCATAGATGACTGTATCACCTGGCTGAATCGAATAGTGTTGTCTTCTAACAGACACTCTGCCTTTGGATACCTTCCGCTGTCTGTATCTGTGCAGGTTTTCAGCATTCAGTTCTCTATTTCTCTTTGCTCTTCCAGAGAACAGCTCCTGTCCGGACTTCTTTTTACCATCTCTACTGTCGATATATTTTGCATCGTAGAACTTTGAAAGCACACGGTTGTTTCTATGCTTCTTCGTATATAGCCAGTGTTCTGAACGATGCTTCGGATGAAAGTCTCCCATGCAATACGCATCGTTGATATGAGACTTTCTTACACCGAGCAGTCGTCTTGCTTCCTTGATACGTGATCCATATGTCAGATGGATTTCAGTATCAGGAAACATTGTCTTCAGTTCATCATACATCTGCCATCTGACAGAGGTCATAAACGTTGCACCTTTGAAATTTTTCACTTTGTACTTATCCATCAGCTTCCAGAGCGGTCCGCCTTTTTGATGATTTACAGGCGTATGGCATTTGTCACACACAGTGACAAGATTTCCCATTCTGTTCGTTCCACCAAGTGAACGGTATTTCAAATGGTGAGCATGTAGGATGGCACCATCCTCGATACCTCTTCCACAGCAGACACATCTGTAGCCATCACGTGTGAAGACAGCATTTCGTACATCATCAAATCCGTACTGCTCCCCCTGTTGGCATTCAATGCCTGCAGGTGCAGGTCTGCCTTCTTCGATTGCCTTTAGCTTCTGTGTGTCAAATTCGCCCATTTCAAATACAATGCTCGTAATGGGAAATACTTTTGCATATTTCTGCACCTGTGCAAGATGGATATCTTTCTTATGTCGGATGGATGGTGCAAGCCATCCTTTAGACTTTGTAGCTTTTCGGTTGTTGAATCTTGCTGCTCTGTATCTTGTTTTCCCGTTTCTTCGTGTCCTTCTGTATGTCATTGCGTCCTGATGATGTTTTTTCTCGTCTTTGAGTGCATCAACCTGTACACCGACATATTCATGCTTTACCGATTTGATGGATATTCCAATATGTTGATACCCTGTATCGCAGCAGTACTCAATCGGCTGTGTACCACCGTTTTCACGTTGAGTCAGTCTGATTGTGAATGGGCCATAGCTGTGAATCACAGCCTTTCCACTCTTAATAAGTTTTCGTGCTCTGAAACACGTGGTTGGCATCAGTCTGACGCCTATAGAACTCAACACTGCAGTCATCATACTGTAGCCTCCTTTTCTTGAGTTTCGTCCTTTCGGACAGGTCTACACCTTCTGTCTTGTGGCAGATTCTCCACTTTTGTGGGTTGTTCACTTCGCCAATGTTGTTCAGGGTTTTGTACGGCACACTTTGCCTGCCCTCAGCAATGTTTAATGACGTACCGTAGAGCAGTGGACTTGTGAAGCATCCACTGGTACCTGTATATTCCTGAATAACGTAGTTCAGCAGTCAGCCAAACTAAGGCTTATCAACTGAGCTTGTATTTTTGCAAGCTCCGACTTCAGGATTCGTTAGAATTCAAGTCGGGGTAGTTGACGTTTTATGTCCAGAAAATGTCTGGACGGTCCTTTATATTTTTTCCTTTTAGCAAGCCTTACTAAAGACTTGTCACATAAGAATCCACTTGTATTGAACCATGAATTTTTCTAAGAAGATAATAAAAAAAGCCACATGAATATGTGACTCCTTTTACTAACAGAATTTCATTAGAGCGTCGACCTGATGCAAGACACGACGCATAACATCTTTGCCCAAATGGTCCAATAATTGGGCACGACGAGCTCTTACATCAATCGTGCGAATTTGTGTCGTCAAAATCCATCCGTATGTCTTGTATTGACCGTTAGGAATCTCGATTGTCCCAAGATACCCTTCATGGTATTTACTGGTAATCGGGCATACAATCGCATTGCCAGTAATACGATTATATTCTCTAGACGATACAACAACACACGGACGCTCTCCATGCGTTTCAGTTCCTTCAGACGTTAAACGAATCAATAAAACATCTCCTGGTTCTAAAACACGTCGGCGACGGTTATCACGTGTCGCCTTTTCCAATTCTTTATAATTGAGGCCTGAACAGACCTCACTGAATTTGCTACTCATTTTAATCTCCTCCTTTGTACGTAGCATAGAAAAAGAGGCAACCTATTTGATTACCTCTTTTCCAACATCTTTCATGTTAAGCCAGTCTTTTTCTTCCTGACTTAAATTTTTATGATACAGCTCACTTAAGTATTGAAGTCTGTCTTCTGATGGATGCACAGGTATTAACACGATTCTACCTGATTTTGCATCTGCATCAAGAAACAGCTCATCACCCTCAGCAAGATCTAACATTTCAGAAACAACCTTTGGAATACGAATTCCATTTGAGTTGCCCCATTTCGAAAGTTTAACTTTGATACTCATACAAAGGCCTCCTGTATATACATAGTATATACTATGAGAGGTAGAGTATCAAACATAACTTACGTCATGTTTGGAAAAGAGAAGCAAATTTAATCTATATATTCTTCGTCTTTTCTTCTGAAACATATCATACAAAGATAGTGAACCTTATTTTTCTAAGGATGGAAACAAAAAAAACTCCGAGAAAACCTCAGAGCTTAATCGAAAGAGAATACTTCGACTGGACGCAAACGAACTGTGTATTGAGAAGTTTCTTTATTATAGAAGGTCTTTCCGTTGATTTCGAATTTCGCAGTTCTACCAATACCTTCTTTTCCAGACTTCTCTCGTAATTCAACAACGTCTCCGTTTAAGAAATCCTGACCTCTTGAATCAATAGCGATGATTTCTCCTGCACCTTCTGCATGAAGACACTTTTCGAACACATCCGTTGGCACTTCAGCCATTCGTTCAAAAGCAATAAACATAATTAGAACCTCCATTTCTTATTTCACTTTAAGTATATACAATGTATATACGTTTTGCAAGTCGCATTTTCGTCACAAAAAAAGAGAACGGTTCATCACCATTCTCTAAAAAATCTAAAGGTTGAGCTCGTTATCATCGACTTCCGGTTCTTCAAATACTGGACTTCTTTCAACAGTTGCACTGAATGTGTCGAAACTGTATAGAAAATCTCCGATTTGATATAACCCGTCGTCAATACATTGACTTCCAGAAGCTTCCTCAGCTTCCTCTTGGTAGGCCTCGAACTCTGTCAATGAACTACATTCAATGACATCATAGCCGTAGGCGCTGCTTTCAAACAGCTTATCAAAAGACAAACCATTACCGATTTCAGCACTGTCGAAACCTTCGAAGTTGCCATTCTCGATGTTAGAATCAGAACAGCAAGGGTCGTAATCGAACAAAGACTTTGATTCATACTTTGGCAAATTATTACTTGTCATGTCATAAGAAGGCGATAACCAGCTTTTATTTGTTAAGTATGAATATTGGTACTGATAAGGAAGGAATCTCAAGTTTGAAAAACTATAGCCTTGATAAGTAGACCAGTCTCCAAACTTATAGATTTTACCCTCAGCATCCATAAAACATAGGCGATTACCCAAAGACTCCTGTTTAATTAGGCGTCTCATCTGTGGCTTTTTCAAAAATCCAGGAGCTAGATTGTCAATGAACGTGTGCAGAAAAATCTGCGTATCATTTATTCTTGACTCTCTAGACGTTGGATTGTATTTGTGAAGAATACCATTATGAGCCATTCCTAGCTCACAATGTCCGTTAATGATGTTTTTCTTACCAACGGCATACGGATGACAATTGTACTTGTCATTTGGACCGGCCGTGCCGATGCGAAAATGCATCACAACGGGAACATCTTCCCAATTGCGAGAGTGGATAAAGTTTAATACTTGGTCCACACGCATAAATCCTTTCTTGATTCGTACCCCTTTATCATCGGGGTACATCAAGCCTGCTCCATCAGGATTTGCCCTGAACATTTCACAGATTAATTCGTCTGAAAACATTTTTTTGTTACGAGGTTTAACAGCAATTACACACATTATGCTGCACCTCCTTCCATAGCGATTTCTCCTTCTGGAGTAGCTTCGCTAGGAACTGTTTCGCTTTGATTATCTGGAACTGTACAGAATACTACCTGACTGCCTGATAGCTCACTTAATTGAGCACAAAGGTCAGCCGTCGTTTGTTCTGTAGGGTTAGTACAGAATGCTTTAACAGCACGTTCTGTATTCATGTACTTGAATACAACTTTTGCCTCCATGTCAAAGTGTACGCCGTAGCCGTTTCGGGCCACAATGTAGGCAGGGATATAATCTCCGTCCAACAAATCTCCAAATTTAACGACATCTTTATCACTGTTTGCTGCAGTGACGATGTTGTTAATGAACTCCAACGTAGCCATATAAGTGGTTACATTTAAAGTTCCCTTTGGAAAGCGGAATTCCACAGTTTTTGTACGGTCCCCGTCATAATGGACGTTTACCGCACAATAATGATCTTCGTGCGGGATTCGGTCGATATCATCCTCACCGAAACAAGTGAGACGGCGGAAATTTGCGTCGAAACGGAAATATTGCCCGTTTGCACGACGACCAAACTTGCCCATCTCTTCGGCAAGTCCATGCACGATGGCAATTGCACGCTTAATAGCGACATCATCGTTAAATGCAGCACGTGATACATGGATATGGAATCCACAATCTCGTGCTTCGTGGCTTTCCTGACCACCGTCGATTAAACTCTTGAACATCGTAGCAAAGTCGTCATAGTGAGCTTTCGCCCATGCTAACGTCATTGGTTGAGAGATCATCTCAAAACTACGATCGCTAGGCAAAGAGCCATCACGTTCAAGGTGCCATACATCTTGATATGGTGCAATCAGGTTTTTATTCCGATTGTTCATATCTTCTGTATCCGCTTGAGTTTCGACCTCGGTTCCGAAGAAGCGCTTTTGATCGATTTCTTCGTCTAGCTTCAGGAAATTCAATGTTCCGTAATATCCATGATACCCGTGAATGATAACATTCGGACATCGACAAGTTTCACACTTGCCGTCCTGAATCTCTTCATGCCAGAAGATTCTCTGGCAAGTTAAACATGTTACCCAGTTTTCTGGGTGAGCATCAACATCACCTGCAAATACACAGTGCTGAGCTCCGTCTTTCCAGACGTATTTAACATCTGCGTATAGTTCGGTAGTGCCAATAAATGAGCCATCAGCGTCGACACGACTCGCACGACTATAACGATAATCACCAGCAGTGTGGTTAATGTAAACTACTTCGTCTACGGTTAAACGAAGTACGCGTGTTCGTGCGTCGTCTACATATAAGTACTTGTCGGTATCATATTCAGGAACGACGTATTGTCTTGATTCAACGCACTCCTTACACATTGTCTCTGTGTTACGGAAGTATCTTTCACCAGCTTCACGGCGACGTTGGTCATGATTAATTTGAATTTCCATCAAATTGTCTAGCGGTGTCAATTTTCCACATTTTGGGCATTCTCTATACTGATCCATATAAGCACCAATATAGATTACTGGGTTATTACCCTTCTTGTATTCAATTAACTTTCCAACATGACCATCTGGATAAGTCATTAGCTTGTTTGATTTATTCAAACATCTTGCTGCCAACCCCTCCAAAAATTCGTCAACTTCCTGTTCTTCTCCAATGAAGAACACTTCCTTTAATTGTGATTTTTCCATATATTTTTCCTCCTCTTTCTAGCGGCATATTTCAACCGCAACATATATGAACACCTATAGTGAACCTTGTATTTTTAAGAGTGGAGAAGAAAATATATTGTCGCATAGCACAAAAAAAGACCCCAAATTTGGAGTCTCATTTTTCAGGCGTCCATACAGGCGTCCATACGCATCGCAAGATTGACCATTCGTCTGTTAAACATGTGTATATGAAATTACCATCTGTAAACACTCTATAACGGCGTTCTGGCTTGTTAGAGAATCTTTTTATGCCATAATCGCGACACTTTTCCTTTAATTCTGCAAATGCATTGAAATAGTCTGTATAATTTGTAAATTTACAAACTTCATAAAACCACTTATCACGTAAACATGATGTTATGAACCCAGAACTGAATGAATACCGACCCTTAGTCTTTTTAGGCGACACACATGACGACTGTATGTGCTTTTGAGTTTTATACGATTCATTACTGAAGAAGTAACCATCGTCTTCGACCCACTTTCCAAAACGGGTAATTTTGCCTGTTTTGCTTAAAAAGCACAGTCTGCTCGTTCCAATAACCTTTCGAATCAGGTGACGAATTCCTTTGCTTTCAAGGAATCCTTCTGGAAGATTCGATAAAGCCTTATTTACAAACTCCTGTGTGTCGTTAATCTTGGACCCAACTGGCGGATCGTATTTTGAGAGTATGCCATTGTGTGCCATGCATAAATCACACTCGCCTTCTAGCCTGTTTTCCTGCCAGATAGGGTATGGGTGACAATTCAATTTGTTGTTTGGACCAGCTGTTCCAATACGGAAGTGTAAAACAACAGGAACACCGTCCCAATTTCTGGAATGAATAAAATCCAAAACATCTCTAGCTGTCATGAAACCTTTCTTAAAGTGAACTGTTTCGTTTTCAGCCCACATCACTCCAGCTCCGTCACGGTTTTGCAAAAACATCTGCTTAATAACAGAATCGTCGAACATCTTTTTTGAAGCAGGTTTTACAGCGATGATACACATTATGCTGCACCTCTTTCATGTTTCTGAATCACAACAAATACGCTTATGTATTTCTTTTCCATATACTTTTCCTCCTTTAAGTGTCTTTTTTAAGACACAACTTATATGAACACCTATAGTGAACCTTGAATTTTTGAAATCAGAGTGAAAATACACTGTCGCATAGCACGAAAAAGCCATCTAATAACAGACAGCTAATTTTTTAAATCTTAACAAATCGAGCGATTTTCCCGTTAGAGTCTTTGGTTGTCGCACTTAAGATGCGTTTTGATTCCATACTCTGCGGAGTTTCCTTTAAAATTAGACGAAGGGAATTGTAGGCAAGCTTTTCTACAAAGTCCTTGAATCCTGCACAGGTTATAATCAAATCTCCACTTTTGCTGTAATGGTAGAAAACTTCTCGGATATTTTTGCAAACAGCCTGATAAGCTTGTTCTCTTTTTTCAGGAGAATCCTTTTCACATACAACAAAACGTCTTTTGATATAAAGAAGATTCTGGATTGCATACTCGACCATTTCTCGAATATCAACATCGTTAAAAGTCTGGTATGTTCCGTCTTTTGGAGAAATGCCGTGAATGTAGAAGTTGAAATGTTCACTGACTGCTCGTTTGTATTTTGAGACTCTCTTATCCATTTCGAACTGATTGAAACCGTCTAATGAATAAAGGTAAATCTTTTTCTTGACGATACTTCCTCCAGAATAGTACGACAATGATTTCGAAATCGTATCGTAAACGATATCACCATTCAATAAGTCAATTACCCCGACTCTAAAGAGTCGAGGCTTGCAGTTCGCTTGCATGGTCCTAAAGTCATCACTTGCGTAATGCTCCCATACTAGATTTAGAATCTCCCTCGGTACAGAGGACCGCGACCGCATCATCGGGTGATTGACGACACCCGCGTTAAAAATACTATTCCGCTTTATCTGCCAGCTTGAACGCTGGCTTTTCTTTTCCAGAAACCCACAGTGTTCCAAGAAGCTGAATGTTCATAGCTCCAACCTGATCATCATTGGCTGTGTATCCACAACAGTTACATACATATTCATGTTTATTATGATTACGGTTTTCCTTATGGATACGTCCGCATTTTGGACAGCGTTGAGATGTGTATTCAGGAGCAACCTTCAATACTGCTGAACTATCAGCCTTTGCTTTATATGTCAGAAACTGCTCCAGCTGATAAAAAGACCATGAACGGAGTTCGTTCTTCTGCTTGCTCGAACGATTGTCCAACTGTTCGGCAAAGCTGACATCTGTAAGGTCTTCTATCACAAAAAGTGTGTTTGGACCGTATTTATCTACGAGTGTCTTTGACAGGCAATGGTTTACATCACTCATCCAGCGGTTCTCTCGTCCCGAAATACGTTTTAATGCACGCTTTGCTGATTTCGTTCCTTTAGACTGAAGTTCTGCCCGAATCTTGTTAGATGTCTCTCGCTTTTTCTGTACATCTTTTCCAGAGTAGAAGACTGTTTCACCTTTTTCATCATATGTGGTCATCAAATAACGAAGACCACGGTCGATACCGACTACGTGTTTCACATTTTCTTTGGAAAAGGCATCTTCCATTTTCTTTGTCATAGGAATATGGATATACCATTCGTTATGCAAAGATACCACTTTCCCCGTACCAAAAGACCATTCACCATTGAAGTACTGTTCAAAGCAAGCTGGAACATCGAATCTAACTTTGATTCGCCCATTCAACGTGTTCAACGATAAAAGCGTTTCCTTTGTCTTTTTATTTTTGACAAAACTGTAGTCACGATTGCGTACAAGGTCTGCCTGCGGTCTTGAAAAGAACACAGGGCGTTGAAGCCATGTTAAATCTCTATAGACCTTGTGCCATTTGTTCGTATATTTGTCTTTGAACTTATATGGTTGCTGTTTCATCTGTGTGCTGACAGATTCATAGCGAGCTGTAACAGTACGGATCGCAGACTGTGTTAATTGAGATTTGAGTCCAAATTCAGCTCGAATCGTTTGGTAGAGCAATTTGCTTAAAGAAACAGAACTCATCGGCTTGAAATCGTGGCTGAACACGTATTCTGACACAAAGTTACAGGCACTCGAATACTGTTCTGTAAGCACTGTCAGTGCTTGTGCTTCCTGCCGGTTTGTTCGAATATGCAGTTTCATAGTCTTCGTCAATTCAGTCATCAACCTTCATCCCTTTCATTATATACATTATACTATAGATAGCTATTAAAAAAAAGCGAAGGGATACGTCATGCAAAATCGGTATCAACATCGAAGACATAATAAGAATTTTCTTATGGTACATCTGATATTTGTAACCAAATATCGAAAGCCTATCCTTTATGGACAGATAAAGGAAGATACTAAACAACATATCTTCAATGCCCGTGTTAAACATCATTGGTACATATACACAATGGAAACTGCCGGAGATCATATCCATATACTTCTACAGTATAATCCGTCAGACAGCATAACTAAAATAGTTGGAGTACTAAAATCCTATAACACATATCATATTTGGAGAGCACATAACGCTTTTCATTCTATGCATGATTCCCGTCACTTCTGGACATCTCTTTAAAATCAAGCAAAATACTTCGAATCATTTCTGTGGTCATTAGAAAAGCTTCGAGATGTCGTCTAAACAACAACCGGTTGCTTGATTCAGATAAAATAAAAAAGGCATATCAATTCTAGGTTGTAACTTAGAAAGATATACCTTGAAAGGTAATTTGGATGTTGTTTAGACAGCTCTGACAATATAGTGTGAAAGTTAACAAAGTGAACTGTTATATTTTTTCACGAAAGCTTTCTTGATTTTAATCAGTTATTTGGGAGTTTAATTACCTCCAACGGTGTAGTAAATCTTCTGTCTTTATACTTTTCAATTTGGAATGTATATGATGGGAATTTCTTTTGAAATTTTAAAGCTGTATCCAGCATTTCCTGTTTTGCTCCATACAGGCATTTTTCACCGTTTGCAGACAGGACGTAAATGAATTCTTTCATGTGTCTTTTTTAGATCCTTTCTAGATTTGTTCTGGTGTCAGTGAACCGCAATAAAAATAAAAAATAGGACAAACCTAGAAACAATCTAGGTATAGCAAAACGAATAAGAAAAGGAGTCAGGACGGCTCCTCTTATACAATTTAGGCTTTGATGTTCTTGTTGAATGCAAACATCATTTCATTTAAATACTTGTCAAGACTCCAGACAGCATCTGATTCATAGTCGTAAACATAAAGTTTATCGACTATAAAGCCTGTAAATGGAGAATCCTGTTCTCTTATCAAATCATTTCTGTAATGAAACTCGGAAGATACGGCAAATAAATCTTCCAGATAATCAACTTCAAGAATCGCCCACGAAAGATTCGAGAAAGGGTACAGAATAAGATAATCAAGCTCATTTTTGTCACACAACTTTTGGAGAAACTCATTCTTTAAAAAGAATTCTCCGCCACCGAATTCAGACTTAACCATATATCCTTCTACACTGATTCCAGCACCGGTATTCATTGTGATTCTGCCGATTTGATTATTCTCTTCCTTGAAGGAATTTTCAACAGCCTCCTTCAAAATATCCTCATCAGTCATATTGAATTTCTTTTTCAAGAAGCCAGCTGCCTTCTTTGTTAGAAAAGCATGTTCTACACAAAGTTTTACAGACGGATTCAGATTGTAAAACATAACATCGAAATCCAGAAATTTTCTCTTGTATACTCTTGAGTCTTTTACACTTCCTTTTGGACGGATAATAACCCGAAGGTCGGAAGGGGTCAGACTTGATGAGAAATTGTTTAGATTCTCTTCCCGTACCTCAGTCAATGTGTTGATGATTTCCTTGATATCTTCAATTCCTTTGTCGGGATTGTTGCTGGAATTTTTTATGAATTCCTCTGTCAGCGAAAATGGAAAGTCTCGGAAGTTTTCTCGCATGGCACAGATTGTTTTCCCGTCTGTATAGAAACTTATATCTGGATATACTTCAGAGAGCTCCTTACAGGCTCTTGATGTGAAACTGTTTTGTTTATTCTGCATAAAAAATTCTCTCTTTCTAAATAGTGACCCGCCTGATTTCTACGATGTCACCACGATAATCATTTGAATTGTTCAGATTGCCTCCAGCAACGTATCCATTGGAAAGTCCAAAGTACTGAGATGCTTTGTCTGTATCCAGAATGAATTCCATCATGGAGCCGTCTACTTTATGGATACATCCGTCATATACATGCTCATCGG
>ULYQ01016981.1_pt1 | contig 11050 bp, 7 predicted proteins | sample 1962271 | NCBI WGS metagenome assembly ULYQ01 (sample SAMEA4835865, study PRJEB28245) | human gut metagenome | biome: gut microbiome; material: fecal sample | place: Denmark | collected 2008
TAAGCGTTGGGGTCAAAGCCATAAAAAATTCTCGTGGAAAAACCTGCGATTTTACTTTTAAAATGCGTTTTTCTGTGGATTTTTAAGGCATTTACTCTTGTTTACAATTATTCTCTGCCGCCCTAGCCATTCGGGCAATGTTGGCGCAGTCGCACGCGCGATGAAAACCATGGGGTTGAGCAAGTTGGCGCTTGTTTGCCCTTGCGATTTTTTAAACGAAGAAGCGCTCGCCCGCGCAAGAATGGGCAAATCTATTTTAGAAAACGCGCGTGTTTTTAAAACACTCTCTGATGCCATTGTTGATTGCGAAAACGTTTTCGGTTTTTCAAGCCGCCAAAGGGATTTAAACTTGCCGTTTTTGTCTGTTGATTCGGCTTTTCAAGCAATCAACGCCAAAACCGCCCTTGTTTTTGGTAACGAAACCAATGGCTTATCCAATGAAGAATTGCAACACTGCACACGGCAAGTGTTTATTCCAACAAGCGAAGATTTTTCATCGCTCAACTTGGCAGCGGCGGTGCAAATTGCCGTTTATGAAGTTTTAAAAGCGCAAAATCGCCCAACAAAAAACACCAACTTGCCCAAACGTGCCAATGCTTTTGAACGAGAACATTTGATTCAAAGTTTTCAAAAAGCCATGGAAAAAACAGGGTTTTATAACCCTAATGACCCCGGGCGCTTGATTTTTCGGCTTTGCCGCCTTTTTAACCGAGCGGATTTAGAAAAAACCGAAGCGCAAATTTTGGAAGGTTTTTTGCATTCTATTTTTCATCCCACTGCTTTTCGGAAAAAAAATGATTCCTAGTCGCTTTCGTTTTTATGCTTGTTTGCTTTATGAAATTTTGGTGAATTTTGCCATTTTTCTTATCGGCTATTGGTTGCCACACACGGTTTTGGCGGCAAGCGGCGTGTGGGTGGCGCCCGGGCGATTTTTGTTGGCGCATGTGGTTTTGCTTTTTATTTTTTATAACGCTTATTTTTGGGCAAAATCTGGTCAAACCTTGGCAATGAAAACGTGGCGTTTAAAATTGCTTGATTCCAAAACCCAACAAGCGCCACGCTTATTCCAAGCGATTTTGCGAGCCTGCTTGGCGTGGTTGTCGTTTTTTTGTTTGGGGTTGGGATTTTTATGGCCGCTTGTTGATAAAAAACGCCGCACTTGGCACGATATTTTGTCCAACACACAAATTATTTTTGAAAAAAAATAAATCACAAAAAAATCCACGGTCAACGTGGATTTTTTTTGAAATTTTTTGAAAGTTTACCGTGGATTTTTGTAAATTCTATTCTTTTGGCAACAAAATTTGGTGATCTTTACTAAATTGATAATCCTTAAAAACGTGTTCGGCGGGTAATTCTTGGTAAGTGCCATCCGCATTTTTGCGTGAAGTTTCCTTTAAACGAAAAGTATTCTGCCCGCACGTCCAAATATCAAAATTGCGCATATGCGTGCAAAGGCAGGTTTTTTGCGTTTTTTTCCCCGCATAAAAATCCGCCAAATAAGCGCATTGTCCTTTGGCATCCAACAAAAAACCATAAGGCTCACAGTTGGGTTTGTTGTGTTTGGCAAGCCCCGGACTTGATTTCAACATACGCATTGGGTAACCCGTAGGAGATGCCATATTCACTTCAATATCATCCTTTTGCGCCGCAAAATAAGCTTGTTTGGCATCACTGGGCAACCCGCATTCTTTGGTTACCGTAAAACGTGTGGCAAGTTGCACGGCGGCAGCACCGTTTTCTAGCATTAGAACGGCATCTGAACCAGTAAAAACACCGCCTGCGGCAATAATGGGAATGGATAAAGCGTTTTCGTTTAAAAAAAGCACAATATCTTGCACAATGCTTTGTAAATCAAAATTTTGCCACGATTCAAAAGCAAAACCCAAATGCCCGCCAGCCAAGGGCCCTTCCACCACAATGTAATCCGGCAAGCGGTTGAGCTTTTGATTTTTCTTTAAAAACAATTCCAACGCACGGCGGGATGAAACAATAATGCCAAGCTTTGCATCCCGAAAACGTGGATGTTCAGCAATTAAAGCAAAACTGCCCAAATGCAAACCCGCCGCCAAGGTAATGCCGTCAATGCCCGCATCAAGCGCCGATTTCAAGCGCACTTCCAAACTCTCGCGCGGGGCGTTCATCGTTAGTTTTTCCATGCAGTTGATAAAAATGAGCCCATCGCCTTTTTTTTGATTCATTGTGTCTTCAACATAAAGGCGTGTGGCTTGGCGCACTTCGTTCAAATCAAAATGCACGCGCGATTTGTCGGCAATTTGCAAAAATTCGCGGTTGGCTGCAATTTTGTTTTTGGTAAAACGCGTGTTGAAATGGCGGTCGGAAACGGTGGTAATCATCGCATCCGAAATATGCCCAATGCCGCCCAAACGCGCCGCCGTCAGCGCCAAGCGCGCGGTGGAAATGTCAACACCCATCCCGCCGATAACAATCGGCACGAGCGATTTTTTCCCAAGGTTCAAGCGAAAATCATCAACGCATTTCATAGCTTTTGCGAATACAAAAATTTGCCATAATATTACTTGATTTTGGCTTTTTAGGAATTTTTAAAATGACGACTTTTTTGCAAAATCTCTTGCCACGCCGCTTGTTGACCGAAATGGTAGGCGCTTGGGCAGCGCGCCCAAACGCCCCACTTTTACATTTTGCCATTCAAAAATTTGTGGATTTTTACAATGTGAATTTAGAAGAATCCAAAATTCAAAATATTAAAGAATTTAAAACATTCAACGATTTTTTTAGCCGAGAATTAAAAGAAAATGCACGTGAAATTTCAAATGCTGATTTTATTTTTCCATGCGATGGCAAATTAAGCGAATTTGGCAAAATTCAAAACGGCATTTTAATTCAAGCCAAAAATCATTATTATGATTTAAATGCCTTGTTGGCAAATAACGAGGCGGCAAAAAAAATGGAAGGCGGATTATATTTCACCATTTATTTATCGCCAAAAGATTACCACCGCGTGCATATGCCAACGGATGGTGTTTTAAAAAACATGCAACATATTCACGGCACGTTATATTCCGTAAACCAAAACAGCGTTAATAATATCCCCGGCTTATTTGCCAAAAATGAACGCTTGGTGTGTTGTTTTCAACATCAAAAAATAAAAAATGAAAATGCAGAAAATAGCGCCAGCAACGCTAAAAACAACACTTTTGAAAACAGCGCATTGGGCGAAAAACTTGAAAATGGCGAATTGAAAGAAAAACTTGAAAACAGCGAATTGAGCGGCGAAGGCGAAAACTTTGAATTTTTTATGGTTTTGGTTGGTGCCACGATTGTGGGTTCCATCGCCACACAATGGGAAGGCACAATTGCTCCGCCTCGCCCGGGTTATATGCGCTCATGGGATTATGAAAACAAAAACATTATGCTCAACAAAGCCGCCGAAATGGGACGTTTTCTCATGGGTTCCACCGTCATTCTCATATTCCCCAAAAATACCATTGCAATGAATTCAAACTTAAAAAAAGATATTTCAGTAAAACTCGGCGATGTTTTAGGCGATTTTCCATGGTAAACAGAATTTTTTTTAAAAATAAAAAAATAATCGGTTGACCGTGGATTTTTTAAAAACAAAAAAATCCCCGTTTAAAAAAACGGGGATTGAAAAAAACACAAAAAATGTTTTGAAAAAATCTTTTGCGAATTTTAATTTGAAAAAATAAACAAACTATTTTTTAGGAAAACGAATGGCGGCTTGTGCGGCTGCCAAACGCGCAATCGGCACGCGGAAAGGCGAACAAGAAACATAATTCAACCCCGCGCGGTGGCAAAATTCAACGGAAGAAGGGTCACCGCCGTGTTCGCCACAAATGCCCAATTTAATATCGGGGCGCGTTTTTTTGCCCAATTCCACCGCCAATTCCACCAATTTGCCCACGCCTTTTTGGTCAATGCGCGCAAAGGGATCCGACTCAAAAATTTGCCGCGAATAATACGCATCCAAAAATTTACCCGCATCATCACGCGAAAATCCAAAGGTCATTTGCGTTAAATCATTGGTGCCAAAAGAGAAAAATTGTGCTTCCTTGGCAATTTCATCCGCCGTTAAAGCCGCACGCGGCAATTCAATCATCGTGCCGATGAGGTATTCCAACTTTTGGCCGCTTTCTTGAATGCATTGTTCGGCGGTTTCCACCACAATTTTTTTCACATAAGCCAGTTCTTTAATTTCCCCAACCAAAGGAATCATAATCTCCGGCACAATGTGCCAATTGGGATGGCGTTTTTGAACAGCAAGAGCGGCTTGAATAACCGCGCGCGTTTGCATTTTGGCAATTTCCGGGTATGTGACCGCCAGCCGACATCCGCGATGCCCCATCATTGGATTAAACTCGTGCAAAGAAGCAATCACGTTTTTTAACGTTTCAACACTAATGCGCATTTCTTTTGCCAAAGCAAGAATATCCTCTTCATTGGTGGGCAAAAATTCATGCAACGGTGGGTCCAAAAAGCGAATGGTTACCGGCAAACCTTCCAAGGCTTCATAAAGCGATTCAAAATCGCCTTGTTGCATGGGCAACAATTTGGCAAGCGCTTTTTCACGTTGTTCCAAGGTTTTTGAAACAATCATTTCGCGCATGGCGGCAATGCGGTCGGCATCAAAAAACATGTGTTCCGTGCGACAAAGCCCAATGCCTTCTGCGCCGAATAATCGCGCTTGTTTGGCATCATTAGGCGTATCGGCATTGGTGCGCACTTTCAAAGTGCGGTATTTGTCTGCCCAATGCATCAAACGGTCAAAATTGCCACTAATGGATGCGGCAACCGTTGGAATGGCATCGCCGTAAATCAAACCTGTTGAGCCATCCAAGGACAAATAATCGCCTTCTTTATAAACTTTGCCGTTTAGGCGGAACGTTTTGTTTTCTTCATCCATTTCAATGGCGCCGCAACCCGAGACGCAACAAGTGCCCATTCCGCGCGCTACCACTGCCGCATGAGAAGTCATCCCACCGCGAACAGTTAAAATGCCTTCGGCGCAGTGCATGCCTTCAATATCTTCGGGCGAGGTTTCTAGCCGCACCAAAATTACTTTTTCTTTTTTGTTATGCACCCAATCGGTGGCATCTTGGGCGGTGAAAACAATTTTGCCGCAAGCAGCGCCCGGAGAAGCCGGCAAGGCTTGCCCAATTGGCACGGCTTCTTTTAAGGCTTTTGAATCAAATTGCGGATGCAAAAGCGCATCCAATTGTTTGGGGTCAATCATCAAAACGGCTTCTTGTTCGGTAATCATTCCTTCCTCTACCAAATCACAAGCAATTTTTAAAGCCGCTGCCGCCGTGCGTTTGCCATTGCGCGTTTGCAACATAAAGAGTTTGCCTTCTTCAATGGTAAATTCCATATCTTGCATATCTTTGTAGTGCTTTTCCAAACGCGCCACAATTTCTTCAAATTGTGCATAAACATTGGGATTTTCTTCTTTTAATTGCGCAATGGTTTGCGGCGTGCGCACACCGGCGACCACATCTTCGCCTTGGGCATTCATCAAATATTCACCAAACAAGCCTTTTTCACCCGTTGCTGGATTGCGCGAAAATGCCACGCCCGTGCCAGAAGTGTTGCCCATATTCCCAAAAACCATTTCTTGCACATTCACCGCCGTGCCCCAATCGCTGGGAATATCATTCATGCGGCGGTAATAAATGGCGCGCTCATTGTTCCAACTGCGGAAAACGGCTTTGACCGCACCCATCAATTGTTCTTTGGGGTCCGATGGAAAATCTTTGCCAATTTTGGCTTTGTATTCGGCTTTGAAGGCTTGTGCCAATTTTTTTAAATCATCGGCATCCAAATCGGTATCTTGCGTGACACCTTTGGCAGCTTTCAAATCGTCAATTAAGGTTTCAAAATACTTTTTGCCGACTTCCATCACCACATCGCTATACATTTGAATGAAACGGCGATAAGAATCATAAGCAAAGCGGCGATTATTAGTTTTTTCGGCAAAACGCTCCACCACTTCATCGTTTAAACCCAAATTCAAAATGGTATCCATCATTCCGGGCATCGAAGCTCTTGCGCCCGAGCGCACGGAAACCAACAAGGGATTATCCAAATCCCCAAATTTTTTGCCTGTGAGCGCTTCCAATTGATGGATATTTTCCATAATTTGCGATTCAATATCGGCGCTGATTTTTTCGCCATCGGCATAATATTGCGTGCAAGCCTCGGTGGTAATGGTAAAACCGCGCGGCACCGGCATTCCCAAACGCGTCATTTCCGCCAAATTGGCGCCTTTGCCGCCAAACAAATCTTTGCGCGAACCATCGGCATCTTTAAAAAGATAAACAAATTGTGTCATAACCAAAAACGCTCCGAAAAAGACAAAAAAACTTTGCAAGGTTAAGCGAGCTTGCCCTTTTGGTAAAGAAAAAATTGTTGGTTTTTTTTGATTTTTAAACTTTTTTTCAAAAAATTTTCAAAAAAAATAAGCGTTGACCGTGGAAAATTTTGTTTTTTAAAAAAACAAAAAAAATCACAAACTTTCCACATTAAAAATGTGTCAAACTTGCACACTTTTGAATGATTTTGATTGATGAAAACTTCAAACCACATCCAGCGCGGCAAAATCATTGCCATTGTTTCCTTAGTTTTGGGCACATTGCTTGGTTGGATCATTACCATTGTTTCCTTAGTTTTGGACTCATTGCTTGGTTGGAAATTGCTTGGTTGGATTCCAACGTTTGGCGGCGGCTTTTTGAAAATTGCGGCATGGGTTTTAATGATTGTTGCCGCATCCAACCTTGCCAAAGCCGCCCAAAGCCCTAGCTTGTTGAAGTCTTGCTTTTTGATGTGTTTGTGCGCCATTTTTAGCGAATTGCACGGTATTTTTTTGTTTTTGCTTGGGCCACTGGGACTGGGCTCTTTGATTGCTGTTTCTTTGGTGATGGCTTTTACCATCGGCAACATTTATTTTGCTTACAAATATTACAAAGAAATGCGCACCATCAGCGGTGTGGCGCTTTTTTTTCACTGCTTTATTTGTCGGGCGATGAGTGTATTTTTAAGTTTTGCAAGCGTTGGGATTTTTGCCTTCAACATCACAATTGCGGCACGGTTGGCTGCAATTTCTGGAATTGTTTATGGCATCAGCTTGATTTTGGAATTGGTGGCGTGGATCACTTTAAAAGAAGTGAAAATTTTGGGCGCAGATTTTACCCAAGCCGAAGCTGCTCTTGCCAACGCTTCACCGCCCAAAACAGAATAGTTAAAAAAAATAAGACGTTGACCGTGGAAAATTTTAAAATCCACGGTCAACGTTTTATTTTTTTGAAAAATCACAATGGCAAGCATCCTCAACCCTTTAACTTTTCCGCTGAACCAACACGCTTTAATTGAAGCCTCCGCCGGCACAGGCAAAACATGGACCATCGCCGCGCTTTATGTGCGCGCCATTGTGGAAAAAAAATTGTCGCCTAATCAAATTTTGGTTTTAACCTTCACCAAGGCAGCCACCGAAGAGCTTAAAAACCGCATCAGAGAACGCTTGATTGAAGCCGCCAGCGCCTTTGAAAACACTGATTTTGGCGATGATTTTTTGCAAAACTTAAAAGCCCAATACCCCAAAGATTCTCACAAAAACCACGCACAAACCTTGCGCCTTGCCGCACAAATGATGGACGAAGCACGCATTCACACCATTCACGCGTGGTGTTTTTCGGTGTTGAAAAGCGCGGCATTGTCGGCGCGTGCGCCCTTTTCACTCAAAATTGTCAATGATGAAGAAGGCGCGCAAATCCGTTGCGCTGCCGCCTGCAACTTTTGGCGCGAGTTCGTAACGCCCTTGTCAGAAAGCGCAACAGAAAAATTATTGACATTTTTCAAATCACCCAAGGAATTATTAGAAAAAATAAAATTTTTAATCAATGAAAATCAAATTGACTTAAATTTTGATATTCCAACATCTGCCGAATCCTTAAAAAATTATGAAAATGTTTATCTAAACGTTCAAAAAGAAATTGCAGAAAAACAAGGTTTTTTAAATAATCTTATAGATTTTTTAATTTTATCCAAAGAAAAAAAGAAATTCAATGGCAAAAAATTACAAACTACTATGTTGGATAAAATTATTAACGAATTAAAAAGCGGTGAAACTCCGAGTCTGGAATGGAAATCTTTTGGAAAATATTTAACCCTTGATTTTTTAAAAGACATTTGGAAAGAAAATGAACCTCGTTTAAATGATTTTATAATTTTTGAAGATTGGAAAAATAAACTAGAAAATGCGGAATTAGAACTCCAAAAGAATTTATTTTATTTTGCGGCAAAAAATATTCGCCAAAAAATAAAAGTAGCGCAACAAAAATTATCTTCTTGTGATTTTAATTCTTTGTTGTTGGAATGCAATGCTGCGCTAGAAAAAAATCCAAAAATGGTAGAATGGTTGCGTGCGCAATTTCCTTTTGCTTTAATTGATGAATTTCAAGATACCGATTCCATCCAATGCGCCATTTTTAAAAAAATTTACGATTATGAAAATAAAAATAATACCGCCAAAATTATTTTAATTGGCGACCCCAAACAAGCAATTTACGCTTTTCGTGGTGCAGACGTTTATACCTATTTAAAAGTGCGGCAATGTTTAAAAGATTCTATTTATACCTTAAACACCAATTACCGCGCCACAAAAGAAGTAATTGCTGTATCCAATGTTTTATTTGAAAATGCTGAAAAAAATTTAGAAAACGGCGCTTTTGGTTTTAAAAATGGTTTGCCTTTTTCAGCGGTTAGCGCCCAAGGCAAAAAGGAACAATTATTTTTAAATGATAAGCCCTACCCTGCTTTTCAAATATTCCATTTGAAAAAGGAAGAAAAAGAAAAAGAAAATAAAGATATTTGGCTAGAAAAACTCGCCTTAAAATGCGCTTTTAAAATTGCGGAATTGTTTGATTCAAAAAATAAAGTTTATTTTAATACTGAAAGAAAATTTTCCCTTGCCGATTGCGCTGTGTTGGTGAATACTTCAAAAGAAGCATTGATTATTAAAAAAGCCTTGCAAAAGTTTGGCATTCCATCGGCGTATTTATCTGAACAACAATCGGTTTATACCCAAAACACCGCCAAAGAATTATTTATTATTTTGGATGCAATTTTAAACCCCAATGAGTGGAAAATCAAAGGTGCATTATTAACCAATATTTTAAAAACCGATTATGAAACAATTTATAATTTTAAAAATAACGAAAATGCCATAGAAAAACTTTTGGAACAATTCAAAGGCTATGCGCAACACTGGGAAAAATTCGGCATTGCGGCAACCATTCACCAAATTTTGTTTGATTTTAAAACCCCACAAAAATTGCAAGCACACCCAGACGGCACGCGCATTTTAACAGACACGCGCCATTTGGCAGAATTATTAGAAGAAGAAAGCGCTTATTTAAATAGCGCGCATGCATTGTTGGATTTTTTAAGTTTAAAAATCAATCCGGGCGAATCAGTAGTTATTAGTCAATCTGCCCAAGATCATTTAATACGTTTGGAAAGCGATGAAAATATTGTAAAAATAATTACTATTCACAAATCAAAAGGTTTGGAATACCCGCTTGTTTTTTTGCCTTTTGTCTCCAACGTCAAAGATCAATTTCATTTGCCATCCTTTTACCACGATGAAAATAACGCCATTCAAATTGCTTGGGAAGAAAATAAAAAAGAAAATATTAAACAAGAATATTTATTAGAAGAAATTCGCAAACTTTATGTGGCTTTAACACGTGCTTGTTATGCCTTGTGGGTTGGTTTATATGAATACAAAGAAAACAATGCCTTATTTCATTTATTAGATAACAATATTCAAAAATGGGCAGAAAATGGCAATGCCGTTTTGGATGAAGACCAAACACCAATTCAACCACAAAAAACAATAGAAATAGTTGAAGAAAATAATATTATTAAAACCACACACACTATTCAACATTACAAAAATGATTATTACACTATTTCTAGTTTCTCGGCTTTAACTTATAACCTGCCTTTTCACGTGATAGATAATATTGAAAAAAACGCGAAAAAAGAATTTTCTATTGAAAAATCATTCCCAAGCGGTGCGGCATTTGGCACCTTTGTTCACGATTTAATTGAAAAATCCGCCAAAAAAGGATTTCAATTAAAAGAAGAGCTTACATTTGAAAATCTCAATGCCGATGATTTTAAAAAATGGTTTAACATTATCATAAAAAACCCCTTGCGCATTGACAATCAGCCTAGCTTGCAACAATTAAATCCGCAAAAAATTTTAACCGAAATGGGATTTATTTTCCCTGTTGAAAAAAAAGCAGATAACATTCAAAATTTAAATAATTTAATAATAGATAATATTATTCCCAAACAACCTCGCCCGCTTTTGAATCAAAACGATTTAAACGGAATGTTAAAAGGTTTTATTGATTTAACATTTGAAAACAACGGACGCTATTATGTTATGGATTATAAAACCAACCGTTTGGGCGATTATATTGAAGATTACAACACCAACAATATTCAAACCACCATTTTAAATCACCGCTACGATTTGCAAATGACGCTTTATTTACTCGCCCTGCACCGTTTTTTAAAACTGCGCTTAAAAGATTATAATCCGCAAAAACATATGGGCGGCGCCATTTATTATTTCTTGCGCGGTGCAGAAAATATTGAAACGGGCGGTTTTTATCATTTTGAACCTAGTGTTGATTTCTTAAAAACGCTTCATCAAATTTTCTAAAAAACACTTACAAAACGTTGCAAAATCGGGGCGGCAATTTTGCGATAATCCACGGTCCACAACAATTTTTTTTGAAAATGGAACGACAAATGAAAAAAATGCCAAAAATTTTCATTGCTTTTTTTACCTGTTTTTTGACCTTGGTTTTTACAGCCGATGACGCCGAAGCACGCCGCATCGGCGGCGGGCGCTCCTTTGGAATGCAGCGCAATATCACCAAATCGCCCACGCGCCAAGCCCCATCACAAAATCAAGCAGCCGCCCAACCCAACAAGAATGGTTGGGCTGCGCCCTTGGCGGGATTAGCCGCTGGTTTGG
>ULYQ01002219.1_pt1 | contig 11036 bp, 9 predicted proteins | sample 1962271 | NCBI WGS metagenome assembly ULYQ01 (sample SAMEA4835865, study PRJEB28245) | human gut metagenome | biome: gut microbiome; material: fecal sample | place: Denmark | collected 2008
GCGAAATTAAAAAAGCGGCATTGTATAAAAATCCACGGTAAACGCCAAAAAAATTTGACGTTTACCGTGGAAAATCGTTTTTATTTAAGCGCTTTGGCGCTTGGGTTCGGTGTTTTGCAGTGCTGATTCGCAACGCAAACAAAGTGCGTTTTCGTTTAATTGTTCTACTCTGTGCCAGCAGCGCACGCATTTTTTTGTGCAAGCGTTTAAAGATTCCACGCTGATTTGCACCGCATCGTTCTCGCCCTTTGTTTTTTCATCACCTTTTTGCAACGTTGTTTTGGACGTTAAAAAAACGAATTTGATATCGTCTCCCAATGTTGCCAAGGTTTCAAAAATATGCACAGGCGCGGTGATGGCAACAGCCGCTTCTAATGAAGCGCCGATTTTGCCTGCCATTCGTGCGGCTTCAATTTCTTTGTTTGCCAAATCGCGAACCGTGCGGATGGTTTGCCATTTTTTGCAAAGTGCCGCCGCGTCAATGATTTTCGGCAATTCGTGCCACGTGTGCAACATCACCGAATCAGCCGAATTATCCGAATCCGCCGCGGCAACAAATTGCCAAACTTCTTCGGCAGTAAAAGGCGCAATTGGGGCAAGCCACATTGTTAAACTTTTTAAAATGTGAAAAAGCGCCGTTTGTGCCGAGCGGCGCGCTTTGGAATTGGCGGGCGCGGTGTAAAGTCGGTCTTTTAAAATATCCAAATAAAAACCGCCCAAATCTTCTGAACAAAAACTTTGCACGCTTTGCACCACCTTGTGAAATTCAAAGCGTTCATAAAACGCCAAAATTTCTTCTTGCGTTTTTTGGGTGAAAGCAAGCATATAGCGGTCAATTTCCAAAAGTTCATCCAGTGCAACGGCGTTTTTTGCAGGCGAAAAATCCACTGTGGCGTTTGCCAACAAAAAGCGCAAGGTGTTGCGCATACGGCGATAGCTTTCCACCACGCGTTTTAAGATTTCTTTGGAGATGGAGAGTTCGCCCGAATAATCCGTTGCCGCTACCCAAAGCCGCAAAATATCTGTGCCCATTTCATTGGATACTTCTTGCGGCGCCACCACATTGCCCAAAGATTTGGCCATTTTTTTGCCAAATTGATCTACCACAAAACCGTGCGTTAAAAGTGCTTTGTAAGGCGCTTTGCCATCCATCGCACAAGCGGTTAAAAGGGAAGATTGAAACCAGCCGCGGTGTTGGTCGGAACCTTCTAAATAAAGGTCGGCAGGAAAATCGTGCATTGCTTGGTGTGAACCGCGCATCACGTGAAAATGCGTGGTGCCTGAATCAAACCAAACATCCAAAGTGTCCTTCATTTTTTGGTAGTTTGCTGAATCATTGCCCAACAATTCTTCGGGTTTTAAGGCAAACCAAGCGTTGATGCCGTCTTTTTCAACACGTTTTGCAACTTCTTCCAACAATGCCAAGGTTTTGGGATGCAATTCGCCCGTTTCTTTGTGTAAAAAGAAAGGAATGGGCACGCCCCAGTTGCGTTGGCGCGAAATGCACCAATCGGGTCGGTTTTTAATCATCGCTTCCAGCCGTGCTCTGCCCCAAGATGGAAAAAACTGCGTTTCATCAACCGCATTTTCAGCAATTTCGCGCAAAGTTTTGCCCGCCTTGTTTTTTTGTTCCATCCCAATAAACCATTGCGTGGTGGCGCGGAAAATGGTCGGCGTTTTGTGCCGCCAACAATGCGGGTAGCTGTGTTCTATTTTTTCAAAAAACAATAGCGTGCCGTTTTCTTTCATCGCTGCCACAATTTTTGGATTCGCCTCCCACACGTTCAAAGCTTTTAAAGCAACGCCGTTTGGTAAATCAGGGATATTGGGCAAAAAACAACCTTCATCATCAATGGGTTTGCTAATGGGTAAGTTATAACGTGTGCCAACGTTGTAATCGTCCAACCCATGCGCTGGGGCAGTGTGCACAATGCCTGTGCCGGCGTCCGTGGTCACATGTGTGCCCAAAATAATCGGCACGTTTTTGTTTTGGAAAGGATGATGAAATTCCAAACCTTCCAAACTCTTGCCATTTGCCGTGCCCAGTTGCGTGGCGTTTTCAAAACCGTAGCGTTTTAAGGCGGATTTTGACAAGTCAACTTGCAAGATTAAAGCGGAATCATCCGCAATTTTGTATAAGCCATAAACAAAATCCGGATGCACGCAAAGCGCTTCATTGGCAGGCAAAGTCCAAGGCGTAGTGGTCCAAATGACGGCGGAAATTTTCTTTAAATTTTCAAAAATTCCACGGTCAACGCCAAATTTTTTTGAAATTTTTTCAACGTTTACCATGGAAAATGCCACATCAATGGCTGGGGAAGTTTTGTTTTGGTATTCCACTTCGGCTTCTGCCAAAGCGGATGCGCAATCCAAACACCAATGCACGGGTTTTAAACCGCGGTATAAAAAACCGGCCTCCAAAATTTTGCCCAAAGCGCGAATTTCATTGGCTTCAGATAAAAAATTCATTGTTAAATAGGGATTTTCCCAATCGCCCAAAACCCCTAAGCGAATAAAATCCGCTTTTTGGCGTTCCAATTGTTCGCGCGCGTAAGCGCGGCATTTGGCGCGCGTTTCATCGGCGGGCAAATGTTTGCCAAATTCTTTTTCAATTTTGTGTTCAATGGGCAAACCGTGGCAATCCCAGCCCGGAACATAAGGCGCATCAAAGCCTGATAAAGTTTTGGAGCGCACGATGATATCTTTTAAAACCTTGTTGACCGCATGGCCGATGTGAATATCGCCATTGGCATAAGGCGGGCCATCGTGAAGAATAAAGCGTTTTCTGCCTTTTGAAAGCTTGCGAATTTGTTGGTAGAGCTTTTTTTCTTGCCATTCTTTTAACCAAGCGGGTTCGCGTTTGGGCAAATTGCCGCGCATTGGAAAATCCGTTTGCGGCAGATTCAAGGTTTTGCTGAAATCATCCATTGTTGCTGTCTCTCAATCAAAAAAATCACGCGCCGCGCGGGCATCTTGGGCAATTTGCGTTTTTAAATCATCCACATTCGCAAATTGCTTTTCGCGGCGCAAAAAGTGTTGAAAATACACGTGCAAACGCTTTTGGTAAATATTTTCTTTAAAATCAAGCAAATGCACTTCTAATAAAGGCATTGCCGTTTTATCCACGCTTGGGCGCGTGCCCACATTGGCAACGCCGCGCAAAATGCGGCAATCATTTTCAATTTTAACTTTCACGGCAAAAACGCCTTGCAGTGGCAAGGTTAAAAAAGGCAGGTTGAGATTTGCCGTTGCAAAACCAAGCGTGCGCCCCAAGGCTCTGCCGCGCTGCACGCGGCCACTAATGGCAAAATCGCGCCCCAATAATTTTTTGGCGGCGTTTAAATTGGCACTTGCCAAATGCCCACGAATGGCAGAGCTTGAAACACGTTCATCACCCACAAAAACAGCTGGAATGTTGAAAACGTTGATGGCGTTATTTTTTAAGGTTTCAACATTGCCCGCGCGGTTTTTGCCAAAATGAAAATCATCACCAACCAAAACAAATTGGGCATTGAAAAAATCTTTAAAAGTTTTAATAAAAACCTCGGCGGGTTGGTTGGCAAATGTTGCGTTAAAAGGGCAAATCACCACGTTATCCACGCCCATTTTTTGCAAAAAGCGCAATTTTTCATGCAAACGCATTAAGGGCGCAGGCGCCGCTTTGGGGTTAAAAAACTCTTTTGGGTTTGGGCGAAAAGTTAAAATGGTGGATTGCCATTTGTTTTTTTTGGATTCGGCAATCAAATCGCCCACAATTTTTTGGTGCGCCAAATGCATGCCATCAAAATTGCCGATGGCGACTGCCGTTTTTTCTAGCTTTCCAAAAAATCCGCGAAAAACCCGCATAATGTGCGCTTTCTTCAACACAAAAACGTGGAATTTTATGCCTTTAAAGCCTTCTAGCAAAGCGTGGATGATGGAGCACGTCAATGATCCTTTTGTGCATTTGGCAAAAAAGCACGGTTATCGCGCCCGAGCCGCCTTCAAATTAAAGGAATTAAACGAAAAGTGGCACTTGATTAAAAAAGGAATGTGTGTGGTGGATTTGGGCGCGGCACCCGGCAGTTGGTCGCAAGTGTTGTCGCAAGAATTAAACGGCACGGGGAAAATCATCGCGCTGGATTTGTTGCCCATATTGCCAGTTACCAATGTTGAAATTTTAGAATGCGATTTTTCCACGGTAAACGGCGAAAAAATTTTAAAAATCGCCTTGAATAATGCCGCACCCGACTTAATATTAAGCGATATGGCGCCGAATATCTCGGGCGTGAAATCGGTTGACCAAGCCAAAAGCGTAGCGCTTGCCGAATTAGCCCTTGATTTTGCGCAGCAATTTTTAAAAAATGACGGAGTTTTGGTGGTTAAGGTTTTTCAAGGCGCAGAGTTGAATGCCTTTCTTAAAAATATGCAAAGCGTTTTTCAAAAGGTTTTGCAATTAAAACCAAAAGCGTCTCGCCCCAGAAGTCCTGAGGTGTATTTGTGCGGCAAGGGCATAAAATCAAGGTAGAATGCACGTTGCTTTTTGATGGAGTTTTGGCAAAGTGAACAATATGTTCAAAAATTTAATGTCGTGGATTGTCATCGGCGTGGTGTTGGTGATGGTGTTTAATCAGTTGAGCGGCACGCCCACGCACAACACAGGCACGGTTGATTATTCCAAGTTTATCAACGAAGTGCAAAGCGGCAATGTCAGCCGCGTGGTGATGGAAGGACGCACGTTGCGCGGCGTTTTAACGGACGGCACGCCCATTACCACTTACGCGCCAATGGATTTGTGGCTGGTTTCTGACCTTTTAAAAAATAACGTGACATTGGAAGCGCGTCCAGAAAAAGAAGAATCTGTTTTGATGAATATCTTCGTGAGTTGGTTTCCAATGTTGTTGCTCATCGGCGTGTGGATTTATTTTATGCGCCAAATGCAAGGCGGCGGCAAAGGTGGGGCGTTTTCCTTTGGTAAAAGTCGCGCCAAAGTAACCAGCGAAGACCAAAACCGCATTACCTTTGCTGATGTGGCTGGTTGCGATGAAGCCAAAGAAGAATTGGTTGAAATTGTGGATTTTTTAAAAGATCCTTCGCGCTTTCAAAAATTAGGCGGGCGCGTGCCGCGCGGCGTGTTGATGGTAGGCAATCCCGGCACTGGCAAAACGCTTTTGGCAAAAGCCATTGCGGGAGAAGCCAAAGTGCCGTTTTTCAGCATTTCTGGCTCTGATTTTGTGGAAATGTTTGTGGGTGTGGGTGCCGCGCGCGTGCGGGATTTGTTTGAAAACGCCAAAAGAGAATCGCCTTGCATTATTTTTATTGATGAAATTGATGCCGTTGGCCGCCACCGCGGCGCAGGGTTGGGCGGTGGCAATGATGAGCGCGAACAAACTTTAAACCAGCTTTTGGTGGAAATGGATGGTTTTGAAGGCACATCCGGCACCATTGTGATTGCCGCATCCAATCGGCCGGATATTTTAGACCCGGCGCTTTTGCGTCCCGGTCGTTTTGATCGTCAAGTTGTGGTGCCGTTGCCCGATATTCGCGGCAGAGAAGCCATTTTAAAAGTGCATATGCGCAAAGTGCCGTTGTCGCGCGATATTCAAGCCGATATCATCGCGCGCGGCACGCCGGGTTTTTCAGGTGCGGATTTGGCAAATTTGGTCAATGAAGCCGCACTTTTTGCTGCCCGCGCCAACAAACGCGTGGTGGATATGCAAGATTTTGAAAACGCCAAAGACAAAATTATGATGGGCGCAGAGCGGCGTTCTATGGTGATGAGCGAAGAAGAGCGCAAAAACACCGCTTACCACGAATCTGGGCACGCGGTGGTGGCTCGTTTGATGCCAAAATCCGACCCTGTTCATAAAGTGACCATCATTCCGCGCGGACGTGCTTTGGGCTTGACGATGCAACTGCCTGAGCAAGACCGTTACGCTTACGACAAACAATATCTTTTAAGCCGCATTGCCGTTTTGTTTGGCGGGCGTATTGCCGAAGAATTGTTTATGAATCAAATGACCACCGGCGCTTCCAACGATTTTGAACGCGCCACACAAATTGCGCGCGATATGGTGACTCGTTACGGTATGTCGGATGATTTGGGCGTGATGGTTTATGGCGAAAACGAGGGCGAAGTGTTTTTGGGGCGTTCGGTTACGCAGCACAAAAATGTATCAGAGGCCACCATGCAAAAGGTGGATGCCGAAGTGCGCCGCATTATTGATGAACAATACGCCTTGGCGCGCAAATTGTTGGAAGAAAACCGCGACAAAATGCACAAAATGGCCAATGCTTTGTTGGAATGGGAAACCATTGATTCGGACCAAATTGACGACATTATGAACGGCAATGATCCGCGCCCGCCCAAAGAATCGGGTTCGCGCAAAACGGCATCAAACGATTCGGGCTCATCAAACAAAGCCCCCCAAGCCGATTCCCCCGTTCCACCATCCGAACCCGCAACACAAGAATAAAACCTAAAAAACAACAAAAATCCACGGTAAACCCAATATTTTTTTGAAAAAAATAATCGGTTCACCGTGGATTTTTACCAGAGCCAATCCCAAGCCACAAAGTTTGAAGTGAATATTTCGCTTGGAATCGGTAAATCAATGCCCAAAAGATGATGGAAAAGCAACGTGATATCGTAAGAAAAAAGTGAGACTTGCGGGCTTTGTAATATCCAAATAAATGGCAAAATCAACCATGCGACAAAAAAGAGTGTGGCCATTTGTGGTGTGATTTTTCCCAAAACTTCGCGGTTAAAAAGCACAAATTGCGCCATCAAAGGAAAGGAAATCAACGCAAAAACGCAGGTATGATCCACCGCAATCAAAAGCACTGCAAGGCAAGCAACAAGTGCCGCGCCGAAGATTTTGCCGTAGGGCATTTTTAAAATCACGTAAAAAGCAACAAGCCACGCAATACCCAAACCCGAATAAAAACTCTGCTGGAAATTGTAAAAAAAGAAAGTCAAAGCGCGCGGCAAGTTGTTTTGTAACCAAAAAATGCGCCCGGAGTTGACGGTAATATCAAAATACGCAACGACTCCAAGCAAAATGAATTTGCCGATAAATGCGCCGAAAATCAACGTAAGCGCAAAGGCGGGCGAATAAAGCCACTCCCCCCTCCCCCCGATTAAAATAGGTTGTGGCAAAAAGAGCGCTGGCAGCGATGATGGTTTTTTCAAAATCTTGCAAGCCCAATAACACGCCGATTGTCAAAATCACCAAAGCGAGCGGCGATTTTTTAGAAAAAGGCAAGGCGAGCGATGCCATCATCAAAAATAATGTCAAGGAATCCGTGCCAACCCAAAAATACGCGGTGTTGGATACGGGCATGGCGGCAAAAATCAAAAAAGATAAGCGCGCCAAATGTTCAGGCAAAAAACGCCACGCGGTGTGCAAAAATAAGAGCGTAAAAGCAATTGAGAAAAAAAAGGTGAAAGTAGAACGCACCTGCTTCGGTAGTAATATTCAAACACCACAACAAAAAAGGCGATAGCCAAGTCCAAAAAATATAGTGAAAGGCGGGGTCAACAATGGGGTTGAAAAACGGGTATTCTGCCATTACCGCTTGCACTTCAAAGTTGGTAAAACCAATGCCTGATTTGAAAAGCATCACCGCCCAAACAATGGCGATGAATTTTGCAGGCGGGGATTCAAAAATAAAACGTTGTAGGGTTTTCATTTTTCAAAATTTTTAGGTGTTTATGAATCGGGCAAAAACACAAAAATCCACGGTGAACGTCAAAAAAAATTGGCGTTCACCGTGGATTTTGGGTTGGGAATTGGCGGCGGGATTCAAATAAGCACAAGGCGGCGGCAGTGGAAACATTCAAACTTTCCACACTGCCATACATTGGGATTTTAAGCAGCAAATCACAGCTTTTTTGTGTGCGTTGGCGCAAACCCTTGCCTTCTGAACCTAAAACAAAGGCAATTTTGTGCGGCAGCTTGGTTTCATAAAGGTTATCCGCCGCCGAATCGGATAAACCAATGACGCTAACGCCCGCTTCTTGCATATCTTGCAAAGCCGTTGCCAAGTTGGTAACCACAATATACGGCACAGATTCAGCAGCGCCCGATGCCGTTTTCATCGCTATTTCGTTTAGCGGTGCCGCGCGGTCTTTTGCCGCAATAACCGCTAATGCGCCTGCGCCATCTGCCGCACGCAAGCACGCGCCAAGGTTGCGCGGGTCGGTCACGCCGTCTAGAACAAGAAAAATCAACGGTTTTTCGGAATCGTTAGGCGTAAAAAAATCCGCTGAATCCAAAATATCCCAAAGCGTCAGCGCTTTTTGACTCGCTTCAATTTCTGCCAAAATGCCTTGGTGGCGCAGGTTTTCAATATTTTTTAAGGTTTTAAAATCTATGATTTTCGGCGTGATTTTGGCGCTAGCGGCATAATCCAAGGCGGTTTTCACGCGCGAATCGTGCGTTTTTTGGGCGCGTTTTTCATCCAAAAAAAGCTCTTTGATGCTGTTTGGATTTTGTTTCAACCGCGCCAAAACGGCGTGAAAGCCATAAATCATTCGGGTTTTCGGCATTTTTTTATCCATTTAAAAGTTTTTTCCACGGTAAACGCTTTATTTTTTTCAAAAATTTTAAAAGGTTTATTTTTTAGATTTAATAGCTTTGGAATAAACTTTTTTGAATAGCTTTTTCATTCGTTCAACTTGTCAATGGCATCGTAGAGTTTGGCGGTGTCTTCTGAATGGCGCAACATTTTTTTCACCAACAATGAAGTCTCCGCCACATTCGTGCGGAAAATTTTTTCCTTCACCCTCAAAATTTGCGAAGGATGCATAGAAAACGAGCGCAACCCCAAACCCAACAAAAAGCGTGTGAAAGAATTATCCCCCGCCATCTCACCACAAATGGATACGGGAATCCCCGCTTTTTCAGCACCTTGAATACTGCGCGCAATCAGCATTAAAACCGCTGGGTGCAAGGGTTCGTAAAGAGATGAAACCTCTTCATCCGCGCGGTCAACGGCAAGGGTATATTGAATCAAATCGTTGGTGCCGATGGATAAAAAATCCAAGCGGCGCACAAAGGAATCCACCACCAACGCCGCCGCAGGCACTTCAATCATTCCGCCCACGGCAATGCCTTCATCAAAAGGAATGTTCTTTTGCCGCAGGTTTTCCTTGGCAATTTCAATTGCGGCAAGCGCTTGTTCAATTTCCAAAATGTTGGAGAGCATTGGCAACAAGATTTTTACCACACCAAAGTTTGACGCGCGCAAAAGCGCGCGCAGTTGCACTTGAAACATTTGCGGAGTGGCTAATGACATACGAATGGCGCGCCGCCCGAGCGCTGGATTCGGGCGTTTGGGAGAATAATGTTCGGCTCTGGCAACTTTATCGGCTCCCAAATCAAAGGTGCGGATGGTCACCGGATGGCCGTCCATTTTTTCAACCACTTCGCGATACGCTTCAAATTGTTCGTCTTCGCTTGGCATATCACCGCGGTTCAAATACAAAAACTCACTGCGGAAAAGCCCCACACCTTCGGCGCCCGCATCCAAGGCATTTTGCACATCGTTGGGTAATTCAATATTCGCCAAAAGCCCAATTTCCACGCCATCCAAGGTTTGCGTTTTGGTGCCTTTTAAGCGTTTTAAATAAGAATTGCGCAGGTCAATTTGGCGTTTTCTAACCTTGTATTCCGCCAAAATTTCTTTGGTGGGGTTAACAATCACCGAGCCACGCAAGCCATCCACAATCAATGTTTGCCCTTGGCTAATCAAGGCTTTGGCATTTTTGGAGCCAACCACTGCGGGAATCATCATACTGCGCGCCAAAATTGCCGTGTGTGCCGTGGCGCCGCCAACATCTGTGATGAAGCCAGCAAATCGGTTGTCTTTAAAAGAAATGGTGTCGGCAGGGGACAAATCGTGCGCCACAACGATGGTTTCATTCGTTTTCACCGTGGGCGAGGACAAGGGATTTTCTTCGCCTTTTAATTCTTTGACCACGCGCTCAACCATTTGCACCACGTCATTTTTGCGCTCTTTTAAGTAAGGGTCGTTTATTTCATCAAATTGGGCAACGAGCTTTTTCATCTGTTGCACCAACGCCCATTCCGCATTGCAGCGTTTTTCGCGGATAATTTTTTGCGGCACCAGCGCAATTTCTGGGTCTTTTAAAAACATCAAATGCACACCCAAAAGCGCCGCCATTTCAGGCGATTTGGTGGTGGCTTTGACCTCTTCTAATTCTTTTTGCACGCTCAATAACGCCGTCTCAAAGCGTTGCACTTCTTTATCAACCAACTTGGCGGCAAGCGTTTGTTGCTCCACTTCCAATGCGGCGTGCGAAATCAAAAGCGCCTTGCCGATGGCAATGCCGCTTGCCGTGCCGATGCCGTGGAGCACAAATGCCATTTATATTTCCTCCCCAAAACCTTGCTCAATAATCTCAATCAAGGCATTCATCGCCTCTTCCTCGTCCTTGCCGTCCGTCTCAATGGTGATGACCGCACCCTGCCCCGCTGCCAAAAGCATAACGCCCATAATGCTTTTGGCATTCACACGCCTATCGTCTTTGGTGAGCCACACTTCACTGATATAACGCCCTGCTGTTTGCGTCAAACGCGAAGAGGCGCGGGCGTGCAACCCCAAGCGATTAACGATGGTTGCTTCACGGCGCAACACGTTCTTCTCCTTTTAAAATCATAACGCTTGCCGCGCCGCCATCTTTTGCCTTTTGAGCTAATTCCTTTAAAGGCAAAGCGCGGTAATTCAACGCGCGCAACAACATTGCCAAATTTAAACCCGATACGGCGATCACTTGTTCAAGGTTTTCATCCATTTTGGCAGATTCGGCATTTTTGGAATTTTGAATATTTTGAGAAAGTAAACGCACAGCCAAATTCGCGGGACTTGCGCCGATTAAATCGGTCAGCAACAAAACGCCATCCGCATTTTCCAACAATTTTTGGATTTTTTGACGCGCTTGTGATTCGCAATTATCAGGCGTTGCAGATTCGCCCATTTCCAAAAAATCTACAAATTCAGGCGCAGAACCCAAAATAAACGCCGCCGCCGCC
>ULYQ01033319.1_pt1 | contig 10964 bp, 6 predicted proteins | sample 1962271 | NCBI WGS metagenome assembly ULYQ01 (sample SAMEA4835865, study PRJEB28245) | human gut metagenome | biome: gut microbiome; material: fecal sample | place: Denmark | collected 2008
ATTACAGTGTGCAGGATTTTGCCAAAGAAGCTTTATTTGCTGAAAACCCGATTGACCTTGGAACCCGTTGTACCGTATTTATGAATTCCAAGGTAAAACAGGCTCAGAAGGAGGGTGCAAGCGTTGCTGATATTTCCGCCGGTCTTGCTTATTCCGTTATCAAGAATGCTCTTTTCAAGGTTATCAAGCTTTCCGATGCAAAGGATTTAGGTGAGCATATCGTAGTTCAGGGTGGAACCTTCTACAATGATGCGGTACTCCGGAGTTTTGAAAAAATTTCCGGCTGTGAAGCAGTAAGACCTGATATTGCAGGAATCATGGGTGCTTTTGGTGCTGCTTTAATTGCAAGGGAGCGTCATGAGGAAGGTTACCAGACTTCCATGCTTTCCATTGATGAAATCAATGCACTGACCTTTGATACCAAGCTGACCCGCTGTCAGGGATGTACCAACCACTGTCTTTTAACCATCAACCGTTTCTCCGGCAACCGTTCCTACATTACCGGTAACCGTTGTGAACGTGGACTTGGCAAAGAAAAGAATAAAGAAAATATTCCAAACCTTTTTGAATATAAGAATGAACGGCTTTTTGCTTATCCTCCACTGAAGAAAGAAGAAGCCACCCGCGGAACCGTAGGACTTCCGAGAGTATTAAATATGTATGAGAATTACCCATTCTGGGCAACCTTCTTTGCAGCTTTAAAATTTGAAGTAGTACTCTCTCCACAGTCAACCAGAAAGATTTACGAGCTGGGTATTGATTCCATTCCAAGCGAGTCCGAATGTTATCCGGCCAAGCTTGCCCACGGTCATGTATCCTGGCTGATTCAGCATCAGGTAGATTTCATTTTCTACCCATGTATTCCTTATGAAAGAAATGAATTCCCGGATTCTAACAATCACTACAACTGCCCGATTGTTACATCCTATGCCGAAAATATCAAGAATAATGTAGATGAAATTACTTCAGGTCAGGTTCGTTTCTTAAATCCGTTTATGGCATTTACCAACCTTGACGTTCTGACCGAGCAGTTAGTACATACCTTTACCGAAGAGTTCTCCATTCCGGCAGAAGAAATCAAAGCTGCCGCGAAAACTGCATGGCAGGAGCTTTCCAATGCCAGAGAGGATATCAAGCACAAAGGAGAAGAAACTTTAGCATATTTAAAAGAGACTGGAAAACGTGGTATTGTACTTGCCGGCCGTCCATATCATGTGGATCCGGAAATCAACCATGGTATTCCGGAACTGATTAATTCCTATGGTCTAGCTGTACTTACAGAGGATTCCGTAGCACATCTCCATGAAGTAGAGCGTCCGCTTATTGTTATGGACCAGTGGATGTACCACTCCAGACTGTATGCTGCAGCAAACTTTGTAAAGACACAGGATAATCTTGATTTAATCCAGTTGAATTCCTTTGGTTGTGGATTAGATGCCGTTACAACAGACTGCGTCAATGACATTTTAAGCAAATCAGGCAAGATTTATACCTGCCTGAAAATCGATGAGGTAAATAACTTAGGTGCCGCAAGAATCCGTATCCGTTCTCTTCTTGCTGCTATCCGTGTCAAAGAAAAACGTCAGGAAAAACGTACCATCGTTCCCGCTAACTTTAACCGTGTAGTATTTACCGAAGAGATGCGTGACAGTTACACAATTCTCTGTCCGCAGATGTCACCGATTCATTTCGAACTCTTAGAGCCTGCTTTCCAGGCTGCCGGATATCATCTGGTTGTACTTGACAATGATAACCGTGACTCTGTAGATGTAGGATTAAAATATGTAAATAATGATGCCTGCTACCCTTCCCTTATGGTTGTCGGTCAGATTATGAGTGCTGTTATGTCCGGAAAATATGATATGACAAAGACTGCTATTTTAATCTCCCAGACCGGTGGTGGATGTCGTGCCAGCAACTATATCGGTTTCATCCGCCGTGCCCTGGAAAAAGCCGGTTATAAAAACGTTCCGGTTATTTCCATCAACTTAAGCGGCTTAGAGAAGAACCCAGGCTTTAAATTTACACCACAGCTTATCCAGCACGGTCTTTATGCCCTGGAGTTTGGCGATATTTTCATGCGCTGTCTCTACCGCACCAGACCTTATGAGGAAGTACCTGGTTCTGCCAATGCACTTCATGAGAAATGGAAGGAACGTGTCATTGCATTTATTTCCAGGAAGGGCTTTGTCTCCCACCGGAAATACAAAAAGATGTGCCGTGAAATCATCCGTGACTTTGACCGCCTTCCGATGAAAGACATTAAGAAACCTAAGGTTGGTGTCGTTGGTGAGATTCTGGTTAAATTCCTTCCAGCCGCAAATAATTATCTGGTAGACTTACTGGAATCCGAAGGTGCTGAGGCTGTTGTTCCTGACCTTACCGACTTCCTGCTCTACTGCTTCTATAACCAGAACTTTAAAGCAGAACACCTTGGCATGAGCAGGAAATCCGCAAGAGTCTCAAACCTCGGTATCAGATTTTTCGAATGGCTCCGTTCCGCTGCCCGTGACGAATTTGAAAAGAGTGAACACTTTGATCCACCTGCCCACATTGAAACACTGGCAAAATATGCTTCTGAGATTGTATCACAGGGTAACCAGACCGGTGAAGGCTGGTTCTTAACCGGCGAAATGTTAGAGCTGATTCATACCGGGACCAATAATATCGTATGTACACAACCATTTGCCTGTCTGCCAAACCATGTGGTTGGTAAAGGTGTTATCAAGAAACTGCGTCACCAGTACCCTCTTTCTAACATTGTGGCTATCGACTATGACCCGGGTGCCAGTGAGGTTAACCAGTTGAACCGTATCAAACTGATGCTCTCTACTGCCAACAAGAACCTTGCAAAGGATTGATTCTTTTATGCAAACAATGACGATTATTGTACCCTGCTATAACGAAGAAGAAGCACTTCCCTATTTTTACGAAGAGATTTCAAAAATCAGACAACAGCTTACAGAGATTTCTCTTAAGCTGCTGTTTATCAATGATGGCTCAACGGACAATACCCTTGCCATCCTAAAGAAGCTTGCTTCTTCCGATAACAGTGTATATTATATTTCCTTTTCCCGTAATTTTGGAAAAGAAGCGGCTATTTATGCCGGTCTGAAAAATTCAACCAGTGATTATACTGCCATTATGGATGCAGATTTACAGGATCCGCCTTCCCTGCTTCCTTCGATGCTTCATGCCATCCTGGAAGAAGGCTATGATTCGGTTGCCACACGACGGGTAAACCGCAAAGGAGAACCGCCTATCCGCTCTTTCTTTGCCCGGATGTTCTATAAGCTTATCCGCAAAATGTCCGATACAGATATCGTAGATGGTGCCAGAGATTTCCGGTTGATGAACCGTCCTTTTGTTGATGCATTGTTAGAATTAAATGAATACAACCGCTTTTCCAAGGGGTTATTTGGCTGGGTCGGTTTCCGTACCAAATGGATTGAATTTGAAAATACAGAGCGGATTGCCGGAGAAACCAAATGGTCTTTCTTCCAGCTGGTCCGCTACTCCTTGGACGGAATGATATCCTTCTCTACAGCTCCGTTGAAGCTTGCATCCTTTACCGGAATGTTTATGTGTATCATTTCCTTCCTTGCCATTATCTTTATTATTGTAAGGCAGCTTTTATTCGGTGGCTCCGCTTTCGGCTGGCCGTCCATGGCATGTATCGTTATCTTTATCGGAGGTATCCAGCTTCTGTGCATCGGAATCTTAGGTTCCTACCTTTCCCGCACTTATATGGAGGTCAAAAAACGGCCTATTTATATCTGCAAGGAAAGCAATTTAAGCCCAGATAAAGCTGTTAAATCTGAATGAAAAAATGATTAAAAAGAAAGTTTATAAACTTTTAAGAAATCCGCAACGTCCAATAAATACTGGTGTTGCGGATTTTTGTTAGCACTCTTTTTTAAAGAGTGCTAATTTTCTATTGACTTTTAAATTTGCAAAGTATAATATTTCTATTAGGATTTGTAGTCTGACACTACAAAATAAAACAAGAAATTATATAGAGAAAGAAAAGGAGTGTTTTAAATGAGTAATAAACATGGAAATTTATCAATTAGCAGCGATAACATTTTTCCGATTATAAAGAAATGGATGTATTCCGATCATGATATTTTCTATCGTGAACTGATTTCCAATGGCTGTGATGCCATTACCAAATTAAAGAAGCTGGAAATGATGGGCGAATATACCCTTCCAGCCGATTATAAGCCTGAAATCCACGTTATTGTCAACCCGGACGACAAAACCCTTACCTTCATCGATAACGGTCTTGGAATGACCGCTGATGAGGTAGAAGAATATATCAACCAGATTGCATTCTCCGGTGCTACCGATTTTCTGGAGAAATACAAAGATAAAGCCAACGAAGACCAGATTATCGGTCATTTCGGACTGGGCTTCTATTCCGCTTTCATGGTTGCAGATGAGGTTCACATTGATACCCTTTCTTATAAAGATGGTGCTACTGCTGTTCACTGGGAATGCGATGGCGGTACAGAATTTGATATGAAAGACAGTGACCGTACCGAAGTCGGCACCAAAATTACTCTTTTCTTAAATGAAGATTCTTTGGAATTTGCCAACGAATATCGTGCAAGAGAAGTCATTGAGAAGTACTGCTCTTTCATGCCGGTACCAATCTATCTGACCAAGGCAAATGCCGAGCCACAGTATGAGACCATCCAACCGGAAGATAAATTAGATACCGATACTGTCATTGAAACAATCGTTGAAGAAGCAAAGACAGAAGAAAAAGAAAATGAAAATGGCGAAAAAGAAGTCGTAGAAGTATCTCCAAGAACCGAAAAGCTTAAGATTTTAAAACGTCCGGTTCCATTAAATGATACAAACCCACTTTGGACTAAGACTCCGAGCGAATGTACCGATGAAGAATACAAAGCTTTCTACCGGAAAGTATTTATGGATTATAAAGAGCCTTTATTCTGGATTCACCTGAATATGGACTATCCATTTAACTTAAAAGGTATTCTGTACTTCCCGAAGATTAATACGGAATACGATTCCATCGAAGGAACTATTAAATTATATAATAACCAGGTATTTATCGCAGATAACATTAAGGAAGTGATTCCGGAATTCTTAATGCTCTTAAAGGGCGTGATTGACTGTCCTGACCTTCCGCTTAATGTTTCCCGTAGTGCTCTGCAGAACGATGGCTTTGTAAAGAAGATTTCCGATTACATCAGCAAAAAAGTTGCAGATAAATTAATCGGTATGTGCAAGACCGAAAAAGAAAGCTACGAAAAATACTGGGATGACATCAGCCCATTTATCAAATTCGGCTGCTTAAAAGATACCAAGTTCTGTGACAAGATGAATGATTACATTCTCTTTAAAAACTTAGATGATAAGTACCTTACTCTTCCGGAGCTTCTGAAAGAAGACGAAAAAGCAGATGAAAATACGGAAGGTAGTACCGAAAATACCGCTTCTGACAATGCTTCTGATGCTGATAAGACCGCTGATACTGCTTCTGACTCAGAAAAAAAGGATGAAAGAAAACCGATTTACTATGTTACCGATCCGGTTCAGCAGGGACAGTATATCAAGATGTTCAAGGAACAGGGCATGGATGCAGTTATCTTAAATCACAATATCGATACCTCCTTCATCAGCCAGTTAGAGCAGCGTAATGAGAAATTCAAATTCATGCGAATCGATGCAGACCTTACCGATTCCCTGAAAGAGGAAAATGCTGAGGATGCCAAAGAAGCAGAAGAAACCCTGTCCAAAGTATTCAAAGATACTTTAAAGAATGATAAGCTTACGATTAAAGCTGCCAAACTGAAAAATGCCGACATTGCTTCTGTTATTACTCTCTCCGAGGAAGGCAGACGTATGCAGGATATGATGAAAATGTATGCCATGAATGGCATGGGCGGTATGGATACTTCCATGTTTGCGGCAGACCAGACACTGACCTTAAATACCAGTCATCCTCTGGTCCAGTACATCTTAAATCACAAAGATTCCGAGCATGTACCAATGTTCTGTCAGCAGCTTTACGATTTAGCTGTTTTAAGCAACCAGCCATTATCCGTAGATGCTATGACAAAATTCATCCAGCGTAGCAACGATATCATGATGCTGCTGGCAAAATAAAAGTTCAAGAAGAACTACCCAAAAGGGAATCTGATTTTCATCAGATTCCCTTTTATAGTTGCCAGCGGCAGATTCTGTAGATTTTTTCTACTATTGTTCTACTCTTCTAACTGATAATACTTATCCAGCACTTCAAAAAAACTGTTGGTGGTTATGGTTCCGTCTGTTTTAAGTTCCAGTTCATCCCAGACTTTTTCATTGAGGCTTGAAGATAAGTCTGCCACAAAAGCGTCATATTCGTCATTAAATGCTTCTTTCTCACGTTTTTTAACAATCTTAACCTTATTTGCATCCGTCAGCTCCTGATTGAATTTATTGATGCACTTGATAAAATAATAACCATCCTCTGTCGCAATGCTTCCTGATATTTCATCATCATTTAAGTTAAATGCAATATCCTCTACTTCCTTTGGCATCTCATCTCTTCCAAAGGTAATGTCAATCTGAGCAGCCTCATTATAATCTGCTGCTACTGTCCGGAAATCCTCTCCATTTGCCAGTCTGGATGCCACCTCTCCTGCACGGCTCTGATCCTTTACATAAATCTGCTGTGCTTCCATGACCCTTGCTTCATCATCACTGACTTCCTCATTGACACCGGTTGTTAAAGATGTATACACCTTGCTTGCCAGTGCATAATTCTCATAGAGTTTCTCTATGGTTGCCTCACTGACATCCATATAACTTTTTTCCTCTTCATTCAATGACTCATAATATTCTTTTGCAGCCAGCTTCAGATTGGTCTTTTCCTCTTTACTTAAAGTAATTTCCTTCTGCTCTGCCAGCTGGTCCATGCAGATTACCCGGGTCATTTCCGATAATGTAACGTCCTTCACATACTGCTCTAAATCATCGGTCTGATACTGCTGTTCCCACAAATCGATTCCATAGACATTTCCATATAGATTCTGGTAGTTACAAAGATATACCTTGGCTTCTGCCAAAGATACCTTTTCATGCTCTATCTTAAAAACTTCATTAGCAGATAAGCCTGTTGTAAATACAATGTCAGTTTTTCCAAGACTGCATCCACCAAGAAATACGGAAATGCTTAAGACCACTGCGGCAATTTTACTCTTTCGTCCCATGAATTTTCTTCCTTTTCTTATTCGAAAACCAATTCTTTGGTATGTTTTTATGCTTCAAGACTCTTTAATATACTTCTTGCCACGCTGATTCCGTTTGCAGATGCCTGCTGTAATCCTCTGGTTACGCTTGCACCATCACCGATGGCACGCAGACCTTTAATGCTGGTTTCAAAATCTTTGCTGACAACAACTTTATTGGAATAGAATTTTACTTCTACACCATAAAGTAATGTTTCATCACTGGCAATACCAGGTGTAACCTTATCCAATGCCTCTAACATTTCTTCGATATCTACCATAATACGATGTGGGAATACCAGTGATAAATCTCCCGGCACTGCATCCTTTAAGGTTGGAATCAGATTGTTTCTTGCCAGACGTTCCTCTGTAGTTCTTCTGCCCCGCTTAAAATCACCAAATGTCTGTACTAAAATTTTGCCATCACAAAGCATATTGGAAAGCTGTGCAATCTGTTTACCATACTCAATCGGAGTCTTAAATGGCTTGGTAAAGTTCTTGGATACCAGCAATGCAAAGTTGGTATTATTTGTTTTCATATCTTTCGACTTGTAAGCATGTCCATTTACAACCGCAAGTCCGTCATCATAATATTCGGTTGCTACTTCCCCGGATGGATTGGTACAGAAAGTACGCACTTTATCGTCAAAGGTTGGTGTATGATAAACCAGTTTTGCTTCATAGAGGTTTGTATTTAAGAAATCCATAACCTCATCACGTACTTCCACACGGACACCGATATCAACCGTACCTACCTTTGTTTCAATCTCTTTTTCCTTACAGATATGTGAGAACCAGTCTGCACCTTCACGTCCTACTGCGGAAATAATTTCTTTCGCATAATATGTATCTCCCTTTTCTGTTACAACACCGGTTACGGCATTATCTTCTACCAGAATATCTGCTACCATGGTATTAAAGAGAATCTCCACACCAAGGTCTAACAAATGCTTCTGCAGACGTGCATAAATCTTATATCCTTCTTCTGTTCCAAGATGACGAATCGGACACTCGATTAATTTTAAGTTGGCATTGATTGCTTTTCTACGAATCTCGCGGATTTCTTTTTCTTTATCCACACCATAGACATTGGTGTCTGCACCGAATTTCAGATAAATATCATCCGATTCTTTAATTAAGGATAATGCTTCTTCATATCCTAAGATTTCCGGCAGATTGCCACCTACATCCGGTGATAATGATAATTTACCATCAGAGAATGCACCTGCTCCGGCAAATCCTGTTGTAATTGAACACGGCTGACATCCTACACAGACCTTTGTCTTACGCTTCGGACACTGGCGTTTCTCAATGCTTCTTCCCTTTTCTATCATGAGGACCTTTAAATCCGGTCTTTTTTCCTTTAGTTCATAGGCACAGAAAATTCCGGACGGACCTGCACCGATAATGATTACATCATAGTTATTGCTCATATTTAATACCCCTTTCGTTTACGCTTCTACCACCAGATATCTGCCATCTGGCAGTGAAAATACTTCTTCTGCTTCTTCAATTTCATGATTACTCATTCCGGATACATCCGCACCGCTTTCATCTAAGAACTGTTTTACTTCTTTGATGCTGTCACAGATAACCGCCATACAGTCCTCTAAAAACGCTTCTGCCTCTTCTAAACTGTCTGCCACATTTTCATCAAATAACTGTGACTGATGCTCCAAAAAGTAATTCAGACATACCTCATCGTATTCCATTTATTCTTTCCTCCTGTTTTAAGAAAATTTATACACATCAATACCTAATTGTTTTAATTCCTGATAAATCCGGGCAATCGGCAGACCTACTACATTGTTGTAATCACCTTCGATTTTTTCGATAAATGCAGCTGCTTTTCCCTGAATTCCATATGCACCTGCTTTATCCATCGGTTCCCCGGTATCTATATAACGGTTCAGTTCCTCATCTGTAACCGGATACATGGTTACTTTCGTACATTCATAAAAACTGTATTGTACTTTCTTTCCATCCTCCCGCATCCAGAGCGAAACTCCGGTATATACTTCATGGATACTTCCGGAAAGTCCTTTTAACATTGTAAATGCATCCTCCCGGTTCTTCGGTTTACCCAGCACTTTGCCATCCTTTACCACGACGGTATCTGCTCCGATTACCAGACTGTCCTGTTCTCCTACTTTGGCTTCTATCATCTTCTCATAAATCTCTCCCGCTTTCTGCTTCGCCAGATTCATGACAATCTCAGAAGGCGTATCTCCCACCTGCTTTTCTTCTCCCTGTGCCGGAAATACCAGAAAGGTAAGTCCAAGCTGCTCTAAAAGTTCTTTTCTTCGTGGGGAAGCTGATGCTAAAATTATTTTCACGTTTTTTCTCCTTGTGTTCCAGTATATTATAAGTGAGTGGATGAAACGGTTAATAGAAAAGTTTTTACGTCTAAAGGCATTTGCTTTAACCTTTGAAATGCCGAAGTTCTAAGGCATATGTTTTCCTTTTTTCTATAAATACAGTCTTTCCAATGTTTGACAGACACATTGCACGGTTCGCTGCCTGCGGATACATGAATAGGCTTGTTAGGGGCACTTAGAATTTCGTCTGCAACCAGGCAACGCTGGTACAGGGATGTACCAGCGAGGCGCAGATGAACACGGATGTGAATTTGTGCCGGTTGCCAGACGAAGTTCATATATTAGCCGAAATTCTTAGTGCCCCTTACAGGCGTATGCGGTATCCGCAGACAACGGACAGTGCGACGTGTCAGTCCAAGCAACGGAAAGACAGTTTATCATCAAGGAAAACATACGCCTAAGAACTGCTGGTATTTCAAAGAAACTAAAACAAATGCTCTTCATACGCAAAAAATTTTCCTATTAACACTTTCCCTCCCATCACTTATGACACCTTATACTTCAATTGCCTGATTCAGCCGGAAGGAATAAAGATACTTCTCCTTCACCGGAAGCGGAAATATCCGTTCTAACGCTTCTGCATATAAATCCAGCTGTTCTTTATACATATCCCGCAGCCTTGTGGCACTATCTACCCGGTCTGTCTTATAATCAAGCAGTACGATTCCATCTTCTTCCACCCAGAAAACATCTATGATTCCCTGGATTAAAACCATCTCTTCTTCCATCTCATGATTTCCCATGACAAACGGCTTCTCGCGGAACAAATCATCCCGCATTGCAGCTGCTTTCATACGGGGTGCAAGCTTCGATTTTAAGAATAATTCCACGGATGGTATACGGATTAATTTTTGCATATCCTCAGATACTTTACCCATTTGTACCAGTCCTGTCAACTGCTTTTTTATATTCTCTTCAAATTCATCGGAATGATCCGGCATTTTCGTAAAATCATAGCATTCCATCAGACGATGCATTGCTGTTCCACGCAGTGCTCCCTGATTTACTTCTGCTTTTCCTTCCATAAATGCCGGGACATATGGGGTAGATACTTCTTCTAAGAATTTCGGTGTAACATCCTCTTCTTCCTTTGCTGCAAGCTCCCTCATTGCCCGGTGTTTTAATTCCGATACAGAATATTTTGTCACCAGATGAATGGCATCCGGGTGCGGATACTGATAGGATAATTGTTCCTTTATCTTTTCATACAAAGTATCCGAAACTTCCTCCGCCTGCTGCACACGCTGCCTCAATGACACATGCTCTGTTATCTGATGCGCCGCCTCGTCCTCTAACATGCTCCATGGTGTCACATAGGAAACCTTGTCCCAGCTGCCACTGG
>ULYQ01005928.1_pt1 | contig 10879 bp, 9 predicted proteins | sample 1962271 | NCBI WGS metagenome assembly ULYQ01 (sample SAMEA4835865, study PRJEB28245) | human gut metagenome | biome: gut microbiome; material: fecal sample | place: Denmark | collected 2008
GTACCAGATTTACGAGGCCAAATGCATCGGCGCCGACGCGGTTCTGCTTATCTGCAGCCTGCTGAGTGCAGCGCAGCTGGGCGAATACCTGGCGCAGGTGCAGGAGCTGGGGCTGAGCGCTCTGGTGGAGGCGCACACCGCAGGCGAGGTGCAGATGGCACTGGCGGCGGGAGCGGAAATCATCGGCGTGAACAACCGCAATCTCAAGGATTTCAGCGTGAACCCGGTAAACAGCCTGCGCCTGAGGGATGCGATTCCCGCAAGCAAAATTTTCGTAGCGGAAAGCGGCATTCAATGCGCAGCTGATACGCAGGCGCTGAAGCAGGCAGGCGTGCAGGCGGTGCTGGTGGGCGAAGCCCTGATGCGCAGCGCGGATGCGGCGGCGATGCTGAAGGAGATGCGTGATGCGTAAGGTAAAGGTTAAAATCTGCGGCCTGAAGCGTGCGCAGGATATAGAGTGCGTGAACAGGCTGCTGCCGGATTATATAGGCTTCGTTTTTGCCAAGACCAAACGCGAGGTGACGGAGCAGCAGGCAGCACAGCTGAAGGCAATGCTTAACCCGCAGATTAAGGCAGTAGGCGTTTTCGTCAATGCCGAGATAGATTTGATTGCACGCCTGGCCGAAAGCAGGACGATAGACATCATCCAGCTGCACGGTGACGAGGATGCAGCTTATTGCGAAAGGCTGCGGCTGCAGACGGAGCTGCCGATTATCAAAGCAGTCCGCGTGAAGGATGCAGGCTCCTTTGAAAATCTGCAAGCCTATCCCTGCGATTACCTGCTCTTTGATACCTATACCAAGGGGCAGTACGGCGGCACCGGCAAGCGTTTTGATTTAGCGCTGGTGGCAGATGAAAAAATAAGCAGACCGTATTTTATCGCAGGCGGTCTTGAGGCAGCGAATGTTGCAGATATATTGAAAAACAGTAACGCCTTTGCCGTAGATGTAAGCGGTGGCGTAGAAACAGAAGGGTTGAAGGACCCGGAAAAAATTGCCGCATTTATAGCGGAGGTAAGGGGAGATAACGATGACAAAAGGTAGATATGGTATTCACGGCGGTCAATACATGCCGGAAACTTTGATGAACGCAGTACTGGAATTAGAGGCTGCCTATGAAAAATTTAAAAATGATCCCGAATTCAAGGCTGAGCTGGCGCGCTTATACCGCGAATATGCCAACAGACCGTCCCTTCTGTATTATGCAGAGAAGATGACCAAGGATTTGGGTGGCTGCAAGATTTATCTGAAGCGCGAGGATTTGAACCACACCGGCGCCCACAAAATCAACAACGTATTAGGACAGATTCTGCTGGCGCAGAAGATGGGCAAAAAGCGTGTTATTGCCGAAACAGGCGCAGGCCAGCACGGTGTTGCGACTGCTACCGTAGCTGCGCTGATGAACATGGAATGCGTTGTTTACATGGGCAAGGAGGACTGCGAGCGTCAGGCGCTCAACGTGTTCCGCATGGAGCTTCTGGGAGCGAAGGTTGTGCCTGTAAGCAGCGGCACCGGTACCCTGAAGGACGCAGTAAACGAAGCGCTGCGCGTATGGACGGAACGTGTTGAGGATACCTACTATGTTTTGGGCAGCGTTATGGGCCCGCATCCGTATCCGGAAATTGTGCGCGACTTCCAGAAGATTATCGGCGAGGAAATCAAGGCGCAGATGCTCGAAAAGGAAGGACGCCTGCCTGATGTGCTGGTGGCCTGCGTAGGCGGCGGCTCCAATGCTATGGGTATGTTCTATGACTTCATCGAGGACAAGGACGTGCGCTTAATCGGCGTGGAGGCTGCAGGCCTGGGCGTAGACAATCCCAAGAACGCCGCAACTATGGCTAACGGCAAGCTGGGTATCTTCCACGGCATGAAGAGCTACTTCCTGCAGGATGAATACGGCCAGATTGCTCCGGTTTATTCCATCTCCGCCGGTCTTGATTACCCCGGCATCGGCCCCGAGCATGCTTATCTGCACGATATCGGCCGTGCGGAATACGTTCCTGCTACCGATAAGGAGGCGGTTGACGCCTTCAACTACCTTTCCAAAACAGAAGGCATTATCCCGGCAATCGAAAGTGCGCATGCCGTAGCCTACGCTATGAAGCTGGCACCCACTCTGCCGCAGGATAAGATTATGGTTATAAATATTTCCGGCCGCGGTGATAAGGACGTTGCCGCAATCGCACGTTATATGGGAGTTGATTTACATGAATAGAATACAAAAGGCATTTGACGAAAAGAAAAAGGTATTTATCGGCTTTGTGACTGCAGGCGATCCCAATCTTGCTACAACCAAGGAGCTGGTGAGAGCTATGATTAAGGGCGGTGCAGGACTTATAGAGTTCGGTATTCCCTTCTCCGACCCCGTGGCTGAGGGCGAGGTTATCCAACAAGCGGATATGCGTGCGTTGGCGGCAGGCACTACTACCGATAAAATTTTTGACCTCGTAGCGGAGCTTCGCGAGGAAACACAGGTACCGCTGGTGTTTTTGACCTACGCTAATCCGATTTATGCCTACGGTGCGGAAAAATTCTTCACCCGCTGCGAAGAAACAGGTGTAGACGGCGTCATCGTACCGGATATACCGTACGAGGAGCGCGAGGAGATGCGTCCGTTCAGCGAACCGCATCATGTTGCTCTGGTGCCGCTGATTGCGCCTACCTCCAAGGACCGCATCCAGAAAATCGCCGCTGTTGCCCAAGGCTATGTATATGTAGTTTCTTCCTTAGGCGTTACCGGCGTGCGCAGCAATATCACTACCGATATCGAAGGCATTGTCGCAGAGGTGCGCAAGGCTACCGATATTCCGGTGGCTGTTGGCTTCGGTATCGCTGCTCCCGAGCAGGCGTACAAGATGGCCAAGGCCAGCGACGGCGCTATTGTGGGCAGTGCGATTGAAAAAATCGTGGCACAATACGGCGAGGCTTCTCCTGAGCACGTATACGAATACGTCAAGAGTATGTCCGAAGCGGTTGCCAAGGCAGCTGCGGAAGCTTGATTACAAAAGTTTGGGCACAAAAAAACTCCGTTCCTTACTGCACAGGCAGCAGGGAGCGGAGTTTTTCGGTTTAAATTATTGCAGCGGCATCGGCTCAGCGCCACCGTTTACTGCGTCCGGCTGTTCAAAAATGAAGGCAGGGGACGGATAGTAGAATTTGCAGTGCTGGAAGTTGATAACTTCGGTGGAGAAGCGTTTTAGCAGAGCATAGGAAGCACGCTCTTCGAAATCAATCAGGTTGTCCTTGTTGATATCAGCGTCTTTTACGATTACCAGCAGATAAGCCGGTACTTCCGGTGCATCCTCAGGAACCTGGCTGCGGTCGAGAGGGATGTTCGGAATAATTTCCAAATCACCGATAGGCTGTTGGTTTTCATTGTACAGCATAGCATGATAAACATTTTCGTACAGGGTACGAGCGAGTCTTAAAGAATAAGCTCCGGAACTCATATTATTCACTCCTTAAAAAGATGTTTTTGATGACTCTCGCTTTTATCAGAAAAAGCAATAAACATAACGCTAATATTGTAACATAGATTACGGAAATAAGCAAAATGAATCTATAATGAAATGATTCCACAGCGATTTATGCAGAAAAACTGTATTAATAATCACAAAATAGCAAGAATTTTTCATAGAATCTGCATTTTTATGTCAATGTATTCTGTATACATGACGCTTCTATCAAAATTTTAGCAGGATTTTACACAATGTTGACGAATAAGAAGAATAACAATATGTTGCTGCGTGAATTTTGTTATCTTAGCACATATGTATATTAAAGGAGGGGAACTCTTATGAAAAAACTCTTGGCTTTTTTACTTGGTATCATGGTTATGGCTACTATGATTGCCGGCTGCGGCGGTGGAGATAAGAAAGATGATAAAAAACCTGCTGCACAAAAATTCATTAACATTGCTACCGGCGGTACCTCCGGTACCTACTTCCCGTTAGGCGGCGCTCTTGCTGATATCCTGAATAAAAATATTCCGGGTACCAATGCTTCCGCACAATCTACCGGCGCTTCCGTAGCAAACGTAAACCTGCTCAGCCAAGGCAAGGTTGAAATTGCTTTTATTCAAAATGATATTGCTTACTATGCTGCCAACGGCACTGAAATGTTCAAAGGCAAACAGGTTGCCGGCCTGCAAGGTCTTGCAACTCTGTATCCGGAAACCGTACAGATTGTTACCCTGAAAAAATCCGGTATCAAATCTGTTGCTGATTTCAAAGGCAAACGCATCGCTGTAGGTGCTGCAGGCTCCGGTACCGAAGCTAACGCTCGCCAGATCATGGAAGCATATGGCATTAAATATGATGATATTAAGGTTCAATACCTGTCCTTCGGTGAAGCTGCAAGTGCTCTGAAAGACGGCAACGTTGATGCTGCTTTCGTAACCGCAGGCCATCCGACTGCTGCTATTCAGGATATCGCAACTCAGAACGACGTTGTACTGGTTCCGGTTGATGCTGACAAGGCTGACGCTCTGATCAAAAAATATCCGTTCTACACCAAGCTGGTTATCAAAGCCGGTACTTATCCGAAGCAGGATGCTGACGTTACCGCAGTAGCAGTAAAATGCATGCTGGCAGTAACCGACAAAATGGATGCAGACACCGCTTATGCAATCGCTAAAGCTCTGTACGGCAACCTTGACCGTATGAAATCTGCTCACTCCGCAGCAAATGCTATCAGCAAAGATACTGCTAAAGACGGCATGTCCATTAAGCTGAACCCGGGTGCTGAAAAATTCTTTAACGAAAAATAAGGATTTTAAATGATGCCGAACTTCAAAGACCGGAAACCGGCGTTTGCCGGTGGCCGGTCTTTTTTCCCAGTAAAGAATTTAGTAATTATTGTAAGCGTTGTGTTAATGCTTTTGGGGTGGTATAGTACGCGCCTGGTGGTGGCTATTATACCTGAGGGAACTTCGGGAGCTGTTACTTTTGCCACAGCGGCGGGTGATGAATGGTACATCAGCCTGACGCATTCGGTGGAAAAAACTGCCTGGAATGATTATTTCAGGGTTAACGGCGCAAATAACATGACCATGACGCACACCCGCTTTTCCTCGCTGGGTTGGGGCTATCCTTATTCCGCTGCCGACGGCAAGCTGACGCAGACTGCCGATGGCAAGTTTGATATGGAGATGAACCGCCCCTATAAGGAAGTTGCCCTGCGTATATCCGAGCAGGCAATGCCGCATATTGTCCACGGCGGCGACAGCTATGATCTGATTGCTCTGTACGGGCAGGGGACTGCGGTAACAGTGAAGGTCATGTATCGATATCAGTACTGGCTGGAACGGTACTTTTAGGTTTTATTATATTAAATGAGAGGAGCTGATACCCATGTCTGAAAAAGAAAAGAAAGTAAAAGAGCTTTCAGCAGAAGAGGTATTGCAAAAATTTGACAAAGAATCAGACAAGCGTGAGCTTACAGGTGTGTGGGGTAAAATTATTTCCGCAATCTGTATTCTGTTTGCACTTTTCCAATTATATACAGCCACCTTCGGTGTGCTGGACGCGCATCTGCAGCGCGCTATTCATTTAGCCTTCGGCTTTTTATTGATTTTCCTGCTGTATCCCAGCAGACATTCCTGGTCCCGCAGCAAGATGCATCCCTTTGATGCCTTCCTGGCACTGCTCAGCGCAGGTACTGCCATGTATCTGGTTGTGAACTATCAGGAGCTGGTGCTGCGTGCCGGCATGAACACAGAAACCGACTTCATCGTCGGCCTTATCGGTACGATTATGGTTTTTGAAGCAGCGCGCCGCGTAGTAGGCTGGCCGATGATTATCGTTGCCTTCTGCTTTATGCTGTACGCCTTCTTAGGTCCTTACGTTCCCGGTATTCTGGCGCATCGCGGCGTTGGCGTGCAGGAAATGTTTGACCATCTGTTCTTCACGACCGAGGGTATTTTCGGTACGCCTATGGGTGTATCTTCTACCTTTATTTATCTGTTCATCCTCTTTGGTGCTTACTTGGAAACCACCGGCCTGGGCAAATTCTTCATTGATATTGCCAACGCTATCGCAGGCTGGGCAGCAGGCGGACCGGCGAAGGTTGCCGTACTGTCCTCCGGCCTCATGGGTACTGTTTCCGGCAGCTCCGTTGGTAACGTTGCCGGCACCGGCGCTTTCACCATCCCGATGATGAAAAAGCTTGGCTATCGTCCGGCGTTTGCGGGCGCTGTTGAGGCTGCTGCTTCTACCGGCGGTCAGTTGATGCCTCCTGTAATGGGCGCTGCTGCCTTCCTGATGGCAGAGTTTGTAGGCGTTCCGTACTTTGATGTTGTTAAGGCTGCCGTTATCCCGGCAATGCTGTACTACATCGGCGTATGGCTGGGCGTTCACTACGAAGCTAAAAAGTTCGGCCTGAAGGGTACTCCGCGTGACCAGCTGCCGAAGTTCAAAGAGCTGTTCCTGGAAAAAGGCCATCTGGCTATTCCGTTAATCGTTATCGTTTACCTGCTCGTAAGCGGTTATACTCCTATGCGTGCTGCATTGGCAGCCATCGTGCTGACCATCGTTTGCGCCTGCCTGCGTAAATCCACCCGCATCGGCTTCAAGCAAATTGTTCAAGGCCTCATTGATGGCTCCAAGGGCGTGCTTGGCGTACTGATTGCCTGTGCAACCGCAGGTATCATCATCGGCGTTGTAACCAAAACCGGCGTAGGCCTGAAGATTGCAACCGCTCTGCTGGACTTGGCAGGCGGTAATCTGCTGCCGGCAATGTTCTTCACCATGATCACTTCGCTGATTCTTGGCATGGGCGTGCCGACAACTGCTAACTATGTAATTACTTCTACTATTGCAGCGCCTGCTCTGGTGCAGATGAATGTACCGGTGCTGGCAGCGCACATGTTCGCGTTCTACTTCGGTATCGTTGCTGACGTTACACCGCCTGTTGCCTTGGCTGCTTATGCCGGCGCAGGTATTGCTGGTGCTAACCCGATGCGTACCGGCGTTATCGCTGCTAAGCTGGCGATTGCTGCGTTCATCGTTCCGTACATCTTCGTACTGGCACCTGAGCTGCTGATGATCAACGCAACTCCGTTCACCATCTGCTACAGCGCCTTCACCGCGATTGTAGGTATGTGGGGTGCTTCCATGGCGATGATCGGCTTCTGTAACAATCTGCTGAACATTCCGCAGCGTATTCTGTTCCTCGTTGGCGGTATCTGCATGATTATCCCGGGCGTATTTACCGACGGTATCGGTGTTGCGCTCGTTGCTGTTGCCTATGTATGGCAGCGCATGAACAAGGTTAAGGGTGCGATTCAGCAAGACGGAGAAGACCTGTAAGCCGAAAATTTCATAGCAAGTTTCATAGTCCTGCGTGCATTTAAGATGCTGCGCAGGACTTTTTGTATGTAATCATTTTTCAAAGTGGTCTTGACATTTGAACCATTGTATTTAATGCATCAATACTTGTATATTAAGGTTGCGAAGCATCTATCAGCTTTTCTTTCTCTTCTGCCTATAGAGGGGGTTATTTTATTCGGTACAACACGCTTTAATTTAGCGATTTAGTATGATAAAATACACGTAAGAAAATAAGTGATATGAAATAAATCATTAAATGGAGGTTGACACAAAATGGATGCTCAGAAATTTAAGAGAGCTTTAAAGAATATAAATACACCTAGAAAAGTTATGCATGCTGGGAGTTTACATTATTTAGATCCAATTAGAGAAAAGTATGTCCCAGCAACTCCAGAAGAAGAAGTAAGGCAGAAAATATTGCAATATCTTATGAAAGTATTGAGAGTGCCGAAGCAGGCAATTAGAGTCGAATATTTATTGTCTAAAGCCGGTATTGACAGCAAGAATAGAGCGGATATTGTTGTTTGGTATTATGAACCTAATGATGGATACTGGTATGCTTTGGGGGTTATAGAATGCAAGGCTCCAGATGTTGATATAATGACAGAAGATGTAAAAGAGCAAGTATTCGGTTACGCTGATGATTTATTAGTTGACTATGTTGTAGTAGTGAATGGAGTTTATTCTTGCTGTTGGTTGTATGATAATAAGGATGGATATAAAAACCTATTAAAGAAACTACCTGAATATCAGAAAATGATTGACAAAGATATAGAATTTGATGATTATTATAAAACCCCTGAAAGGTTTAAGTTTGAGGAGTTAGAAGCCAATAAATATAATCTGATTAATGAGCGTTCAATTTTAGGTGAAAAAACAAATCCGGATCATTTGACGTTTCTAACTAACTTGTATGATTGCTTGATACTAGATAAAAATGAAATGCCTAAAGGTAAATATCGTTATTTTGAATTAGTGGAGGACTATGGTGTAAGATATCTAAAAGTAGGTAATTCTTCTGGGGGTAAATATGTTGGATATTACAGATCGTTTAAAGTTAGAAAAAATGGACAAGAATTTTTTATGAATATATCGATATTCGATTATGGTTCTGAGTCTAAAGATCATAATATATTAACTGTATCATCAGATAGTAAGGGGAAGAATCATAATTCCCTACAGTATTCTCTAAAGAAGGTAGGAAAAATTGGTAACGCTTTTCATTTTATACATAAAGGAAATTTAACCTGTGGTAAATGGGGCGCGTGCAAGATTAGTGAATTTAAAGAGTTCTTAACGAAGAAAGCGCCATTCCTTTTGAAAAATGGTAAAATTGATCTTGGAACAATTAATAATAATAGATTGCTTTGTATGAATGATGCTGAAATAGTTAAATTTATAGAAAACATATTAAGTTATGCTTTAATTCGTGATGAGTATAGGGATTTAGTTGATGCAAAAAAAAGAAAGGAAAAATCTTATTTACTTAAATTTCCCACATCGGAAATCAGCTTAATTCCTTGAAAACTGCAAATCTCAGAAGATAAAAAAGGCGTAAAGCCTTAAAACTTGGTACAATAGAAGTGAAATCAAACAATCAAGCAAGGAGAGTGTTGCTCATGACATTGTACGATAGAATCAGAGCAAGGCGAGAAGAATTAAATATGTCTCAAGAAGAGCTCGCAAAAAGATTAGGTTATAAATCACGTTCTACAATAGCAAAGATAGAATCTGGTGAAAACGATATAACTCAATCAAAAATAGTTGCTTTTGCTAAAGCTCTAGGAGTAAAACCTGCTTACCTTATGGGCTGGAAAGACGCTCCTGCGCCACCCTCTCTCTCCCAGCAAGAAGAAACACACATAAAAAAATACCGACAGCTGGATGCTGACGGCAAGGAAGAAATTGACGATTTGATTGATGTTAAGCTGGCCAAGTTCCAACGCAAGGCGGAAGAAGACGTGGAGAGTTTAGGATAATAGATTATGAAAGTGAGGAATGAATACATGGCAGACATTATTATTTACAACACTGCAGACGGCAAAGCTGAAATTAAACTTTACGCCGATAACGGCACTGTATGGTTAACACAGGCACAGATAGTTGATTTATTTAACAGCAGTAAATCCAGTATTAGTGAGCATATAAAAAATATCTTTTCTGAAGACGAATTAGATGAAAATTCAGTTGTTCGGAAAATCCGAACAACTGCAGCAGATGGGAAAAATTATCTTGTTTCATACTATAGTCTTGATGTCATTCTTGCCGTTGGTTTCCGCGTTCGCTCCCCACGTGGCACACAGTTCCGCCAGTGGGCAAACAATACATTGAAAGAATACCTGCAGAAAGGCTTTATCCTCGACAAAGACCGCCTGAAAAACCCGGATGGCCGTCCGGATTATTTCGACGAATTGCTGGAACAGATTCGCGACATTCGTGCCAGCGAAAAACGTTTTTATCAGAAGCTGCGTGACTTATTCGCTCTCTCCAGCGACTACAAAGTTACCGAAAGAGCAACGAACTTATTCTTTGCAGACACGCAAAACAAACTGCTTTTTGGCGTCACAAGAAAAACTACTGCTGAAATTATAGATACACGTGCAAATGCAGATGCTCCGAATATGGCCTTGACCTCATGGAGTGGTTCAATCGTACGCAAAGCTGATGTTATTGTTGCCAAAAATTACCTTACATCTGACGAAATAGACGTTCTTAACCGTTTGGTAACTATCTTCCTTGAAAGTGCCGAATTGCATGTAAAAATGCGTAAAGACTTAACTCTTGATTTCTGGCGTGCCAGTGTAGATAAGCTGCTTTTAGATCATGGCGTCCCCTTGCTGCAATCCCACGGGAGAATTACCATGGAACAAGCCCAGATACACGCCCGTAAAATTTACGAAGAATTTGACGCACGTCGCAAAGCATTCGATGCAGCGCAAGCCGATGAGCTTGACCTATTAGAACTGGAGCAGGAAACTAAAAACATAAAGAAGTAAATACCGCCAGCTGGATGCTGACGGTAAGGAAGAAATTGACGATTTAAAGGAGTAATTTATGACGCGTAAAAAATATGCTTAACTTTTAGGATGTATGTACCTCTTTATGTTAGTTGCTATGTTTTTCGATCCATACTGGCAAAAGAGCAGCTACATTATAGGTCCGTTCTTTTGTATAATTACGTGGAAGCGAGAGAAAGACACTAACTGGCCTCTATCTAATAACTTTCTTAATTTAATCACCGGTGGACTGTATGGGCTTTTTAATTTCGACCGCAAGAAGAAGTAAAGCGCACGGCGAACATAAAAGACTAAAGGCGTTCTGCCCAACTGCGGTAGAACGCCTTTTGCTTTAATGTTGTGTGTGTGTATCAGGCTTGCTCGGCTTGCAATGTTTCGACTTGCTCAATCGGGAGAGAAGTAGCCTTGGCGATATCCTGCACAGAAAGTCCCATGTTGAAAAGACGCTTAGCAGTAGCGAGTTTTTCTTTAGCTTCACCTTCAGCAAGACCTATTTCCTTGCCTTCAGCAATGCCCTCAGCTTTACCTTCACGTC
>ULYQ01022139.1_pt1 | contig 10831 bp, 9 predicted proteins | sample 1962271 | NCBI WGS metagenome assembly ULYQ01 (sample SAMEA4835865, study PRJEB28245) | human gut metagenome | biome: gut microbiome; material: fecal sample | place: Denmark | collected 2008
GGCTTTCATCCGGCAAAGTGTCAAAAATCCAATAAACCCGTTTGATTTCAAAAGGCACGTTTTTGCCACCTTCCAAAGAAATCAATTTGCCGCGCGAATCACCCATCACCTTTAAATTCAAAAGTTCGCAATTCATTTTTCATCCTTTTTTTCAAAAATCCACGGTCAACATTTATTTTTTTTAAAAAAAATAAAACGTTCACCGTGGAAAATCGCCATAGCAAGGTTTAACCGGGTTGGATAAACATTGTTTTAAAGCGGCAAAAAGTTGCGGATTCGGGCGGATTAAAAAATCGTCCGCAAGGTGCAAACGGCACGCCGCTTTTTGGTTTTGGTAATCAATCAAAATGCGGCAGTTGCCGCCCAAAAAAGGCGAAATCATCGTTTTTAAATCTTGCGGCGTGATTTTGTCCGTATTCCTAACATTCAAAACAATGCTGTTCAAAAAGCTTGCGCGAAAATTCGCCAAACCCATCACTTGTTCTGGGCGCGCACTCAAACGTTGGCTTTGGTAATCCAGCTCCAATTTGGTTTTAACCAACAAAACGCGGTCTTTTTCTATTTGGTCGCGGCAGGCGTGAAACACATCTGCAAATAGCAAAACTTCCAACTGCCCTTGGCCATCATCAATGGTAACAAAGTGCATTTTGCCGTTTTTGCCCATTTTGTCGCGAATGCTGGATACCACGCCTGCCAACCACACGCTTTCTTTTTTGGGTTGGAGTTTGTTTAAAGGAAAAGCAACAACTTGTTTTAATTCCTCGCTGTAAAGCGAAAATGGATGACCAGAACAATAAAAACCCAACACGGCTTTTTCTTCCGACAATTTTTTTAAGCCATCCCAAGCAGGCACGGTTTTGTATTCCGGCATGGCAAAGTTGGCGTTGTCACCCAAAGCATCAAAAAGCGAGCCTTGGTTGGCGTTTTTTTGTTCATTGGCAGCGTATTCCATGGCGGTTTCCACATTTGCCAAAAGCTGTTCGCGCGGCATACCAAATTCGTCCATAGCACCTGCGGCAATTAAACTATCCAAGGCGCGGCGGTTGACAATTTGTTTGTCGCAACGTTTGCAAAAATCAAACAAATCTTTGAATTTGCCGCTTTTTTCGCGCGCTGCCATCATCGCCAAAACGGCGTTTTCTCCCACACCTTTGATGGCGCCCAAACCATAACGGATGGTTTTTGAATCGCTGGGCACAAAGCGGTAATCGGATTCGTTGACCGAAGGTGGCAAAATTTTTAAATGGTTTTTGACGGCATCGTCAAAAAAGATTTTAACCGTATCCGTTTTATCCATTTCAGAAGACAACGTTGCCGCCATAAACGCCGCTGGATGATGCACTTTGAGCCACGCTGTTTGATACGTTAAAACCGCATAAGCCGCCGTGTGCGATTTGTTAAAGCCGTATTCCGCAAATTTTGCCATTAAATCAAAAAGATGCGCGGCTAATTCTTCTTTGTAGCCTTTTTGAATAGCGCCATCAATGATGGTTTGGCGATGTTTTGCCATTTCTTCGGGCTTTTTCTTGCCCATGGCGCGGCGCAACATATCCGCACCGCCCAACGTATAACCACCGATAATTTGGGAGATTTGCATCACCTGTTCTTGATAAACAATCACGCCATAAGTAGGTTCCAACACGTTTTTTAAATCCGGGTGGAAAAAATCAATTTTTTGCGTGCCTTTTTTGCGCGCAATAAAATCATCCACCATTCCAGAATTTAAAGGTCCCGGGCGGTAAAGCGCCAAAACGGCGATGATGTCTTCAAATCTGCCCGGCTCCAACTTTTTCAACAATTGTTTCATTCCATCGGATTCAAGTTGGAACACGGCGGTGGTGTTGGCTTCTTTTAAAAGTTGATAAACCGCAGGGTCATCAAAACCAAGCGCCATTAAATCGGGGCGTTTGCCAGTTTCTTTTTCAATATACGACAATGCCAAATTGATGATGGTGAGATTTCTTAAACCCAAAAAGTCAAACTTCACCAAGCCGATTTTTTCCACATCGTCTTTGTCAAATTGAGAAACAAGCGAAGCGTCCTGCGCGCCCAAATACATCGGGCAAAAATCGCTGATTTTGGAAGGCGCAATTAAAACACCGCCTGCGTGCATGCCTGTGTTGCGGGTTAAATCTTCCAAAGCAATGGCAAGTTCAAAGAGATTTTTAATGGATTCGCCATCGCGCGAATCGTTCATCATCTCCACAATTTGCGGTTCTTTTTCTTTGGCAACAGAAAGCGACACAGGGCGATTGCCTTCAAAAGGAATGAGTTTGCTCAAACGGTCGCACAAAGAATAAGGCATTTCCAAAACGCGCCCCACATCGCGCAAAGCCGCGCGGGATGCCATCGTGCCAAAAGTAACAATTTGGGAAACTGCCGATTTGCCGTAACGCTCGCGCACATAATCAATCACACGGCCGCGGTTATCTTGGCAAAAATCCACATCAAAGTCGGGCATGGAAACGCGCTCAGGATTCAAAAAACGCTCAAAAAGCAAGGCATACGCCAGCGGGTCAATATCGGTAATGCCCAAAGCAAACGCCACCAGCGAACCCGCGCCTGAACCGCGCCCGGGACCAACCGGCACATTGTTGTTTTTACCCCAGTTGATAAAATCCGCCACGATTAAAAAATAACCTTGAAAACCCATTTGCACGATGGTGTTGCTTTCAAAAGCCAAGCGTTCTTCATACATGGGGCGCTTTGCATTGCGCACGGTTTCATCGGGATAAAGTTGGATTAAGCGTTTTTCTAAACCTTTTTTTGCCTCATCAATCATAAAATCGGAAACGGACGCGCCTTCTGGCGTTGGAAAATCGGGCAAAAAATGCTGCCCAAGTTTTAATTCTAAATTGCAACGTTTGGCAATTTCCACAGAGTTTTGCAAAGCTTCGGGCAAATCTTTAAAAAGTGCAGCCATTTCAATTTGGCTTTTGAAATATTGGTCTTCGGTAAAATGCTTTTGCCGTTTGGGGTTAGACAAAACCTCACCTTCGGCAATGCAAACCCGCACTTCGTGCGCCAAAAATTGCTCGTCTTTTAAAAATTGAATGGGATGCGTGGCAACCAGCGGCAAATTTAAAGCGTTGGCAAGCTGCACGCTTTTTTGAACAAATACTTCGGCATTGGCTTGACCAAAGCGCTGCACTTCCAAGTAAAAAGAATCGGGGAACAATTCCGCCCAAAATTGGGCTTTACGCTCGGCATCTTTTTGGTTGTTGTTGAGCAAAGCATTGCCAATTTCGCCAAAAACGCCGCCCGACAAGGCAATTAAATGCTGGCAATCTGCTTTTGTTAACCAAGCACGCGAAATGGTGGCGAAATCCTTATTGCCCAAGTTGGCAAAGGCTTTGGTTAAAAGACGCGACAAAGCGCGGTAACCTTCAACATTTTTAATCAACAAAATCAAGCGGCTTGGCGATTCATCGTTTTCGCCTTCAATCCACACATCCGCGCCCAAAATGGGTTTAATGCCGTTTGTGCGCGCGGCGTCATAAAATTTTAATAAACCAAAAAAATTGTTTAAATCGGTTAATGCCAAGGCTGGCATAGCGTCAGCGGCGGCGGCTTTGACCGCTTCTTTGATGCGCACAATGCCATCCACAATGGAAAATTCAGAATGCATGCGCAAATGCACAAACTGCGGATTGTTCATTTTGGGAAGCCGTTTTTGAAAAAAACGTTATTGTAAAAAATCCTCAAAAAAAATCCACGTTGACCGTGGATTTTGAGATTTTTAAAAAATCGTTTTAAAAAAAATCCACGTTGACCGTGGATTTTGAGATGTTGTTGATAAAGGAAACAATTTTTGAAAATTGGAAACTGAAAATTGGGAATTGGTACCAGGGACCGGAATCGAACCGGCAAGGAGTTTTAAGCTCCGGCGGATTTTCTTCACACTGCGATTTTCATCGCCAACCTTTTCAAGTTGTTTGTGCGCTGGACTATGTCTTAACCTTGATCCAAAAAGATTTTAGGTTCCCGCCGTTTAGTCTCTACACGTTCCGCATTTTTTAAATTTGGCTTCGCTCGGCGTTGCCTCGCTTGTTTAGCAGGGGGTTCGCCGAATTTGACGGGTTTCATCCCAAAATTTTCATCTTGGGCGCTCAAATTGTTTTAAGTCCGCTGTGTCTACCTATTCCACCACCCTGGCATTTTGGAGCGGGAAACGAGTCTCGAACTCGCGACCTCAACCTTGGCAAGGTTGCGCTCTACCAACTGAGCTATTCCCGCTTTTTTTTGTTTTTAGAAAACGTGGCACTTTAAGGGCATTCGTTCTTTTCGTCAAGTTTTAAAATTTCAAAAAAATTCAACGTTGACCGTGGATTTTTGCAAAAATCCACGGTCAATCGGTATTTTTTTTCATCGTTTTGCCTGATTCTGCGCGTTGTTTGCGAATAAGTTTGGGGTCGGCAATCAGCGGGCGATAAATCTCAATGCGGTCGCGGTCGCGCAAAATCGTATCTGGCTTGGCAAGTTTTGAAAAAATGCCAACCTTGTTGATTTTTGCATCCAAACCCAATTCTTCAAACAAACCACTTTTATCCAAAGCATTTTGAACATTGGAGCCTTCGGGTAGTTTTAAAAAAACACGCAACTGCTCATCTTCCTTGGCAAAGCAAATTTCCACATTGATTTGAGCGTTTTCAGCCATTTTTCCGCGCCTCTTTTACAAAAGCATCCACAAAAGTGCTGGTAATGTGATGAAAAACCGAACCAATCACCTTTTCCATTAGGCGATTTGAAAATTCATAAGACAACCGAAAATCAATTTTGCAGGCGTTTTCCTTCAACGCCAAAAATTGCCAAGCGCCTTCAAGTTTTTTAAAAGGGCCGTCAATTAAATGAATCACCATTGATTCAGGGAATTTTTTTTGATTTTCGGTTGCAAAATCCGTTTTGACCATTTTGTAGCGTATAAAAAGGCGGGCAGCGGTGATTTCATCCGTTCTTTTTAAAACCTTGGCATCTGCGCACCACGGCAAAAATTGGGGATAATTTTCGCAAGAATCCACAAGCCCAAACATTTTTTCCGCACTTTTTTTGACCAACACCGTTTTGTGAATTTCTGCCATTGTTGCAAAATTGAAATGTAAAATGGCATTCATTTTATAGAATGCAAAAACAAAATGCGCATCACCGTAAACAAAAAGGCATCGCATGACTATTTTTTGGAAGACACTTTTGAAGCAGGCATTGTTTTGGAAGGTTGGGAAGTCAAAGCCATCCGCCAAAATCGTTGCCACTTAAAAGAAGCGTATGTCATCGTTAAAAATAATGAAGTGTGGTTGCTTGGAATGCACGTAACACCATTGGCAAGCGCTTCTACCCACAACAAGCACGACCCGATTCGCACGCGTAAATTGCTATTAAACGCAACAGAAATCAAACGCTTAATCGGCAAGGTAGAACGCGCGGGTTATGCCTTGGTGCCGTTGGATTTGCATTTTTCACGCGGGCGCGTGAAATTGAACTTTGCCTTGGGCAAAGGCAAAAAACAATACGACAAACGCGCAGACATTGCCGAGCGCGATTGGAATCGCGAAAAACAACGTTTGTTGAAAGAAAAACTGCGCTAAAAGGTTTTAAAAAAAGGGTTTTTCAAATGGATGATATGAGCACCGAACAATCGCGCAATGCGCCGCCGCATTCCAAGGAAGCCGAGCAAACCGTTTTGGGGGCGATTTTAAAAAACAACGAACTTTTTGAGTTGGTGGAAGGCATCATCACGCCAACTGATTTTTATTACCGCAACCACGAGATTGTGTTTGATGAAATCGTCAAAATGCTGACCCAAAACAAACCATTGGACCCGCTGATTTTGGCGCAAATCATCCTTGAAAAAAAATTAGAGTTGCAAATATCCAAAAGCGTGCAGGAATATTTGGAAGACTTGGCGGATTTTGCTGGTTCTTCCGCGGGCAATTTGTTGAGCTACGCGCATATGATTCGGGACCGCTCGGTGTTGCGCTCGCTATCCAAAATTGCCGCGGATATCTCGCGCGATGCCTTTGACCCACAAGGGCGTTCATCTGAAATGTTGTTGGATGAAGCCGAACGCAAAATTTTGGCAATATCCGACACGTCTTCCCTGCACCGCGAAGGCTTTGAATCTATTCAACCCATTGTTAAAGATGTTTTAAAACATTTGGATTCGTTATCCTCCAAACACACCAAAACGGGTTTAATTGGCATTTCTACGGGTTTTGCCGATTTGGACAAAATGACACAAGGCTTGCAAAAAGGCGATTTGATTATCGTGGCTGGCAGGCCATCTATGGGAAAAACGGCGTTTTCTTTAAACCTTGCCGAACACGTGGCGTTGAAGGAAGGCAAAACCGTTGCCATTTTTTCGTTGGAGATGAGCCGCGAACAACTGGGCACACGCTTGATTTCGTCATACAGCGGCATTGCCGCAAGCGCTTTGCGTTCGGCAGATTTAACCGAAGAAGAATGGTCAAAATTATCCATTGCTGCCAGCGCTTTTTACAACAACCGCATTTTTATTGATGATACTGGCGGGCTCAACACCATTGCGATGCGCAGCCGCGCACGGCGCTTAAAACGCGAACAACCAGATTTGGGGTTGATTATCATTGACTACATTCAGCTGATGAATGGCGCGCGGCAAACGGATAATCGCGTAACGGAAGTGGGCGATATTTCGCGCGCCATCAAAGCGCTTGCTCGCGAATTAGACGTGCCGGTTATTGCTTTGTCCCAACTTTCTCGCAAGGTAGAAGAACGTTCTGACAAACGCCCAGTGATGAGCGATTTGCGCGAATCGGGCGCCATTGAACAGGATGCGGATTTGATTTTAATGTTGTTTCGCGAAGAGTATTACAAGCCCGAAGACCAAACTTTAAAAGGTTTGGCGGAGTTGATTATCGGCAAGCAGCGCAATGGGCCAACAGGCACAATTAAACTGGTTTTCACGGGCGAACATATGCGTTTCCACAACTACGCCAACGCCCAAGGCTTTGCGTAGCGGCAAAAGAAAAACGGAAAAAAGCGGTTTTCCACGGTAAACGGCAGATTTTTTTCAAAAAAATTTTAGGTGTACCGTGGATTTTGGCGTTTTTTTAAGCCGAGAGAATGCCAACGCCTGTGAGTTTGCGGTAAAGAGAGACGGCATAAGAATCCGTCATACCAGATACAAAATCCACCACGCTTAACAAGCGCAAATAAGGCGAGTCGTTGGGTTTAAACGCTTCTTCCAAAAATTGCGGTGGGAACAAATGGCGAATCATTTTTTCACGCGGGGTGGAATTGTCTTCCATAGCGGCAGAATACAAATCCAACAAAGCACCAATCACTTGAAAACCAGCTATTTCAATTTCTAATGCAGGTGGGGCGTTATAGATGTGTTCAAGCGCAAATTCTTTTAAGGTTTGAACCGCCGCGCTGAGTCTGCAAACTTCAAGCAAATTTTGGTCAAATTTTCCGCTCAAAATGGCGGCTTCGTTTTCCAAAAAAGCATCAACTGCGCAGTCAATCAATTCGCCAATGGCTTTGGCGCGCAAATATTCCAAACGGGATTGCGCATCTTTTAAATGCTCAAAGCGCTGTTGCCACGTTTGGTTGTGTATTAAAAAAGCCGTCAAAAAATGCTCGGCATTGTCATAAGAAACGAATCCAAGCCGCGCGGCGTCTTCCAAATCCACAATCAAATAGCAAATGTCATCAGCCACTTCCACCAAAAAAGCAAGCGGGTGGCGAAAATAAGCGTTTTCCGCGCGTTTTTTTAATGATAAGTTTTTGGCAATGCCGTTAAAAATAGCGCTTTCCGCCTTAAAAAAACCAAACTTTTTGGCGGATGCACCGCTTAAATTTTCAGCAATCAACGAAGCTCTTGGGTATTTCATAAAAGTGCCCAACACCGCGTGCGTCAATTCCAAGCCACTTTTTTGGCGACCTTGCAATTTTGTGATAATGCGAAAACCCTGCGCGTTGCCTTCAAAATTTTCTAAATCTGCGCGCTCGGAATCGTCTAATTTTTTGAGCAAATCCGATTGTTGACACCACTGCCGAATGGCATCTTCTCCCGCGTGACCAAAAGGCGGGTTGCCAATATCGTGCGCCAAACACGCCGCGGCAACAATGGCGCCAAAATCACTTGCTTCTACGTCTTGCAATTGGTGGCGTTGGATAATATGCCGCCCAACATAAGTGCCAAGCGATCGGCCAACAGAACTCGTCTCCAAACTATGCGTTAAGCGTGTGCGCACATAATCCGAGTGCGACAATGGAAACACTTGCGTTTTGTCTTTTAAGCGGCGAAAGGCGGAACAAAAAATAATGCGGTCAAAATCCTGCTGAAAGGCGGTGCGGTCTTCATTGCCCGCCGATTCAATGGTTTGGTTGTGGCGCTGCGCACGCAATAAGGTTTGCCATTTTTCTGCACTCATTATTCTTTTTTTCCGGGAAAAATTAACGACAACACCACGCCCACCAAAAGCGTGCCGAGAACAACCATCAAGCTGACGTTGCTCGGAATGTGTAAGCCCGAATCGGCAATGGCGTGGTTATAAGCTTGCAAACCCATTTTAAAGCCGATAAAAAACAACAACGCCACCACGGCTTTGTCCAAATGCACCAAATAGCGCGTGAGAGCAATTAAAACAAAATACAAACTGCGCAAACCCAAAATGGCAAAAATCATCGCGGCGTAAACCAAAAGTGGTTCTTGGGTAACAGCAATCACCGCAGGCACCGAATCAAAAGCAAAAGCAAGGTCTGAGGCTTCAATGGCAATCAAACACAAAAACGCAGGCGTGGCGTAAAAGGCGGCAGGGTGAGTCACCAAATGGCGGTGTTCAGGCGGCAAGTTTTTATCCGCAATAAAAAATTTGGAATCGGCAAGTTTGGGATAAATAGCAAAAAATCGTTTGGTTAGCCGCACGCTCCAATGGTTGGAATAATCTTCAATAGCCACGTTTTTTTTGCCCAAGGTTTGAATCATTTTGATGGCGCTCCAAATCACAAAAGCCGCAAACAAAAAGCCCACAAACGGACTTGCGGCAAATAACCCCGTGCCAATCACCACAAACACGGCGCGCAAAACAAGTGCGCCCAAAATGCCCCAATACAAAATGCGGTGTTGGAGTTCGCTTTTGATGCCAAAGGAAGTGAAAATTGCCACAAACACCATCAAATTGTCGACGGAGAGGCTTTTTTCCAAAACGTAACCTGCCAAATACAAATCTGCCCATTCCCAAGAAAAACGCAATCCCAAATACAAATAAAAAAGCAAAGCGAGTGAAATCCAAAAAACCGACCAAATGGTGGCGTTTTTCACCGAAATAGCTTGGTGTTTTCGGTGCGCAAAAAGATCCAAATAAAGCGAGACAATCACGGTTGCAACAAAAATGATGATGGTTTCCAAAGGAAAGCCGAAATGATGTGTTGGCATAATCTTTACAAAGTTGAAGGTGGTTGAGAATTTGAAGTTGTGGAAGTTGGCGGCATTGGCTGATTTTTATAAAAAACCGAACTCAAACCACCATGGCGTTGAAAATGTTGGCGTTTGTGCGCGGGCAGGCTATTCTGTGTTAGAGCAACAACAAGCAAAATCGCACTAATTGTTACATTAAAAAGCGGATAACCCGTGCTATCCCAAAGATGCAAAAAAATGCCGATGATAACCGGCGAAGCAAAAGAACCCATCAAATAGCAAAAAAGTAAGCGCCGCCCAATTTCAACCGAAAGCGCTTTGTCTTTCAAATGATCATTTGCCCTTGCAAGCGCCAAGGAATACAAAACGCAAATGCCTGCGCCCAAAAAAACAGCAGAACCAAAAAAACCAAGCGTGGTTGTTTCGGTTAAAAACAACAAGGCACTTGCCGCAACCGCCAAAAAGGTAAACGCGATGATGGTAATGCGTCTGCCAAAATGGTCTGAAATTTTTCCGCAAAAGGTATGCGCGCAAAGCCCGCCCAACATACCGACTATCATAAATAAGCTTGCTTCAAACGTGGTTTTGCCCGCAGAAATGGCATAAAGCGGCGCCATCGTAAAAAAACCATTCATCAAAAGCCCTGCCGCAATGCTTGTGATTAAAGCCAAAGGCGCAATTTGAAAAAGTGAAAACGGCGTTTTTTGGGATTTTTTGATTTGCGGAGCTTTAATAAACGTTAAATTGAGCGGAATTTGCCCCAAAATCACAAAGCCTGTGGCGATGATAAAAATCCAAAGTGTTGGCAAATCCAAACCCATAATCAGCGTGCCACTGATGAACCCCAAATAAAACACAATTTCATAAAACGACAAAACCCGCGAGCGAATTTGGTCAATGGCGCGGGCGTTGAGCCACGTCTCAGCAATTAAAACGATGGAATAATAACAATAACCCACCACCACGCGAAAAACGCCCCAAAAAATGAGATGATCGGTTGTGGTGTGCAGCAGGCAAACAAGCGCAAAAATGGCGCTAATCACGGCATAACTGCGCAAAAAACCAAGGCGTGCAATGAGTTTTGGCGTAAAAAAAATACCCAAAAGTGCGCCCACAAACAAACACGCGGTGATAATGCCTGTTACGATTTGCGGTTGCTTTTTCAAAATGATGGCCGTAGAACTAACAAGCAAGCCATCGGCAATAAAAATGAAGCCAATGCCCAAAAAGAGCATACTGAATGCAAAAATAACGCCCAAACTGCCGCGAATCATAAAAACGCCGCGTCCAAAAATAAAAAGCGTTATTGTCCAATTTTCCACGTGATTTTTCACGGTTAACGTGTAATTTTTTTTGCGTGGCGTTTTAAAAAGGCTGTTTTCCACGGTCAACCTTTTATTTTTTTCAAAAAAATATTTTGTTCACCGTGGATTT
>ULYQ01014501.1_pt1 | contig 10803 bp, 10 predicted proteins | sample 1962271 | NCBI WGS metagenome assembly ULYQ01 (sample SAMEA4835865, study PRJEB28245) | human gut metagenome | biome: gut microbiome; material: fecal sample | place: Denmark | collected 2008
TGGGGCAACTGGAAATCCGCCGTCGCGACTGTTACCGGACTTATTGCAAAGGAAAACGTTGTTGCAACGTTCGGACAACTATTTCACTTTGCAGGGGAGGAGCTTTCTGAAAACGGAGACGAGATATGGCCGGAGGTCGCCGCTGCGTTTACACGGCTTTCAGCATATTCTTTCCTTGTTTTCAATCTTCTGTGCGCGCCGTGCTTTGCGGCAATGGGAGCTATCAAGCGTGAAATGAACAATGCGAAATGGACCTTGTTTGCAATAGGCTATCAGTGCGTTTTTGCATATGCGGTTTCGCTTATAATTTATCAGGTAGGCTCGGTATTTACAGGAAATGTAAATGTTATCGGTCTTATCGCGGCGCTGATTCTGATTGCGTTTATTGTTTATATGCTTGTAAGGCCGTATAATGAAAGCAGTGCGCTTAAAACAAAAGTCAGGGTAAAAGCGTAAGCCGGTAAAATTTCTTTTAGAGCTGCGGGCGATCTTCCTGACGGAGAGAAAGGCGGAATAAAAGCGATGATGGATTATCTGATTTCAAATATCGGAACAATAGTGGTATTTCTTATAATTGCAGCTGTTGTGACGCTTATTGTAATAAAGCTCAGAAAAGACAAGGCGGGCGGTAAATCCTCATGCGGCTGCAACTGCGGCTGCTGTCCGAATTCTTCTTTATGCCGCAGCGGTCAGAAAAACAAAGAACTTAACAAATAATAATCAAATAAAAAAATCAGGCTTTTTAAAGCCTGATTTTTTTATTCTTCTCTATCGGAATTAGAGTGAAGCCCGTAAGCTAACGTCATAAGGCTGTCGGCCAGATGTACGTTTTCAACAATTATACTGTCGTTATGGTCCATTTTAAGATCGTAATGACTGAAATTCCAGAAGCCCTTTATTCCCAGCGTTACCAGCCTGTTTGCTATTTCCTGTGCTGAGGATTTAGGAATACACAGTACTGCGCATACAGGGTTATTATCCTTGCAGAATTTTTCAATAACGTCTGTGTGGGAAACTTTAATTCCGGAAATTATCTGTCCGGTTTTTTCAGGATTACTGTCAAAAATCCCTATAAGCCTGAAGCCCCGCTTAGTAAAATCAATGTGAGAGGCGATAGCTCTGCCAAGATTTCCTGCGCCTATAAGTATCGTCCTGTTGCCGGCGTTGATTCCGAGTATTTCTCCGATGGCTTTATGCAGTTCTTTTACATTGTAGCCGTATCCCTGCTGACCGAAGCCTCCGAAGCAGTTTAGATCCTGTCTTATCTGCGACGCCGTAAGTCCCATTTTTTCAGAAAGCTCACGGCTTGATATTCTTGTAAAGCCTTGGTTTTCAAGCTCGCCTAAAAACCGGTAATACCTTGGCAGACGCTTTATTACCGGAGCTGAAATTAAGGGTTTTGACATGAAATCCGATCCTTCCTAAAATATATTAAACCATCTGAGAAAGTCTGCTGTTGATTTCCTCCAAAAACGTTCTTGAATCTACCTTTTTCTTATTTTCAAGCTTTGAAAGCATATAGAGATCGCCGGTCATAACGCCGTCCTCAATCGTTTGTATGGTTGCTCTTTCAAGCTTATCCGCAAATTCAGTAAGTTCGCTGCTGCCGTCAAGCTCGCCTCTTTTTCTTAAAGCGCCGCTCCATGCAAAAATAGTAGCGACCGAGTTAGTCGACGTTTCCTCGCCCTTGAGATATTTATAATAGTGACGCTGGACTGTTCCGTGCGCCGCTTCGTATTCATAAACTCCGTCAGGTGAAACAAGAACGGAGGTCATCATTGCGAGACTTCCGAAAGCTGTTGAAACCATATCCGACATAACGTCTCCGTCATAGTTTTTGCATGCCCAGATATAGCCGCCGTTTGAACGAATAACTCTTGCAACGGCGTCGTCTATGAGAGTATAGAAATATTCAATTCCTGCTGCTTCGAATTTTTCCTTATATTCGGCGTCAAAGATTTCCTGAAATATATCCTTGAATCTGTGGTCATATTTTTTTGAAATAGTATCCTTGGTTGCAAACCATACGTCCTGCTTTGTATCAAGGGCGTAATTAAAGCATGATTTTGCAAAGCCTGCGATACTTTTATCAATATTGTGCAAACCCTGGATTATTCCGTCGCCGTCGAATTCATGGATAAGCTGTCTGGTTTCGTTTCCGTCCTTGTCGGTGTAGACAAGCTCCGCCTTACCGCCGCCGCTGACCTGCATTTCAGTATTCTTATATACGTCTCCGTAGGCGTGACGAGCGATTGTTATAGGATTTGTCCATGACGGAATATACGGCGTAATTCCTTTGACAAGAATTGGAGTTCTGAAAACGGTGCCGTCCAGTATAGCCCTTATGGTTCCGTTAGGGGATTTCCACATTTCTGTAAGATTGTATTCGGGCATTCTGGCTGCATTCGGAGTGATCGTTGCGCATTTTACAGCTACTCCGTATTTTTTGGTGGCCTCGGCGCTGTCGAAGGTAACTCTGTCCTTTGTTTTTTCTCTGTATTCGAGACCGAGGTCGTAATACTCTGTGTTCAGGTCGATATAGGGCTCAAGAAGAATCTCCTTTATCCATTTCCAGAGTATTCTTGTCATTTCGTCGCCGTCCATTTCGACCAGCGGTGTTTTCATCTGAATTTTTGCCATTGGTTTCCTCCCGTTAATTATAATTCGTCTATTTTGTGACCGTTGCTTTCTGCATCGTCCGAAATTATATTGTAAACATCAGCCGAAACGATAATAAGCTCATAGCTGTCGCTGTCAACATCAACTGTGCATATCAGAGCTTTCCCGTTTAAAGCGGCGTTGATTTTCCTGCCCCATGACGTTACGTCGCCGTTTTCGTCCAAATCAAGAGACGACAGGTCGATATCGATAAGACTGTAGGTTTTTATCTGTTCAAGCGCATAGAGAAAATCTTCAAGCTCGCATTTAAAGTCAACGCTGAACAGATACCCGCTTTCTTCAAGCTCAGATATCAGATTAATCCAGCCGAAATCCTTGCTGCCGTAATCAATGCCATTCGTTGCCCATTGTACTTCATATTCTTCCGGATTGCTGATACAATAGTTTATTTTCTCCATAACTTCAGCATTATCCGAGGTTATAAGAGCCGCTATTTCAGCGATATATGAAAAATCCTGTTTCTTATCCTCCTTTTCGGGGGACTTAAAAATCTTACTAAATAAACCCATATTTTAACCTCGCTTAATCACATATATCTTAAAACCGCAAGCAGCGCAAGGTGCGCGGGATAGTAAACGTAAAAAAGCCATTTATAAGCTTTTCCGCCTTTTCTTACTCCGTTATAGCTCATAAGCAGCGGTACCGCAAGAAATACGCCAAGCTGAAAGAGGTCGTGATACCATTGTCCCATAGCGGCGCAGTAGATAAAGTCCAGCAGGATATATAGCGCGCTGACCGCGCAGAAATTTTTCATCTGCCTTTTGCGGTCAAACCGGCAAGCGGAAAATATCAGTATCCAGATTACCGCGACGGCTCCCCAGTCGCCGACCATAGAAATGAGGCATATAACAAGAATAATCTTGTTTTTTACGGTCGGCTCATATTTGGGACTGTCCCTTACGACAAGGGCGGCAAGTCCTAGAAGCAAGGGAAACATCACGCTTGTCTGGTGGATAAGATAGAATCTGCCGGAAGAAAAGAATACATACGGAAAATGAGAAATCAATGCGAATATGCCCAGTCTTATAGCATATTTTTTTACATTACGCGTTTTATAATAGCCTTCGGCAACCATAAAACACATTATCGGGGCGGTAAGCCGCCCTATAACGTGCATAAGCTGTCCGGCAATGCTGCCGAAGGGAACAAACGCCCATGCAATATGATCAACGGTCATTGCGATGATCGCGATAAGCTTTAAAAGGTCGGACGTTATCCCTGGTTTCCGTTTCTGCGGTATAGTGAATTTCCTTATAGGTCCGTCCGGACGTTTTGATATATCGATTGCCATTATTTCATAGATTCTCTTGTGTAGTCAAGCAGACCTCCAGCAAGGATTATATCCTTTGTGCGTCCGCTGAGCTCGCAGAGCGCCTTGATTTCCTTGCCTGTCGTTTTGTTTTTTACTGTAAGCTCCCTCTTTCCGGCTTCAATTTCCGCCCTTACGTTTGCAAGTTCGAGTTCGTCGCTCTGCGATATAGAATCGTAATCAGCCTCGTTTACAAAAGTAAGAGGAAGAATACCCGCGTTAATAAGATTAGCTCTGTGAATTCTTGCAAAGGATTTAACCAATACGGCCTTGATTCCGAGATAAAGGGGAGCCAGAGCCGCATGTTCTCTCGACGAGCCTTGTCCGTAGTTTGAGCCGCCGACAATAATGCTTTTACCCATTTCCTTTGCTCTTGCCGGGAATTTTTCGTCGCATATTGTAAAGCAATGCTGGGAGATAGCCGGAATATTTGACCTGAGCGGCAATATCTTTGCTCCCGCCGGCATTATATGGTCAGTGGTTATGTTATCTCCAACCTTGAGAGAAACCGGAGCGGATATGCTGTCGTCAAGAGGAGAGGTTTCCGGGAAAGGCTTGATATTCGGTCCTCTAAGAATTTCTACGCTGTCCATTTCCGATTCAGGTACGGGCGGAACAACCATGTTGTCGTTGATTTTGAATACCTCCGGCAGTTTGAACTCAGGCATTTCGCCGAGCTCTCTCGGATCCGTGAAAACTCCGGCAACCGCCGACGCAGCGGCAACCTCCGGAGATACCAGATAAATCTGACCGTCCTTGGTGCCTGACCGTCCCTCGAAGTTTCTGTTGAAGGTTCTCAGAGAAATGCCCTTGGAATTAGGCGACTGTCCCATACCTATACAAGGCCCGCAGGCGCTTTCAAGGATTCTTGCTCCCGCGTCTATCATTACGGAAAGCGCGCCGTTTTCAGCAAGCATATTAAGAACCTGCTTGGATCCGGGAGCTATAGAAAGCGATACGTCCGGATGAACGGTTCTTCCCTTAAGTATATGAGCGACCTTAAGCATATCCATAAGTGATGAATTCGTGCAGGAACCGATACAGACCTGATCTATCTTGATTTTGCCTATTTCACTTACCGATTTTACATTGTCCGGAGAATGAGGGCAGGCGGCAAGCGGCTCAAGCTCGCCTAAATCTATGGTAAGCTCCTCGTCGTATACAGCGTCGGGATCCGCTGAAAGCTCTGTCCATACGTTTTCCCTCTGCTGCGCTTTCAGGAATTCTCTTGTAATTTCATCGGACGGGAATATGGAGGTCGTAGCGCCAAGCTCCGCGCCCATATTTGTTATAGTAGCTCTTTCCGGAACCGACAGAGTTTTTACGCCTTCTCCGCAGTATTCGATTACTTTGCCAACTCCGCCCTTTACGGAAAGTCTTTTTAAAACTTCAAGTATAACGTCCTTTGCGGCAACCCAAGGCGAGAGCTTTCCCTTAAGCTCAACCTTTACTACCTTTGGACATGTTATATAATAAGCGCCGCCCCCCATTGCTACCGCAACGTCAAGACCGCCGGCGCCGATTGCAATCATACCGATTCCGCCGCCGGTGGGAGTATGGCTGTCGGAGCCGATAAGGGTTTTTCCGGGAATTCCGAAGCGCTCAAGATGTACCTGATGGCAAATGCCGTTTCCGGGACGTGAAAAATAAATACCGTGCTTTTTTGCAACGCTTCCGATAAAGCGGTGGTCGTCGGCGTTTTCAAAGCCGTTCTGGAGAGTGTTGTGATCTATATAAGCTACGCTTTTTTCAGTTTTAACTCTGGATACTCCCATAGCCTCAAATTCCAGATAAGCCATTGTGCCGGTGGCGTCCTGCGTCAGAGTCTGGTCTATTCTGATACCGATTTCCTTTCCCTTGACCATTTCACCGTCTACAAGATGAGCTTTTAATATTTTTTCTGTTAATGTTAAACCCATTGCAATCAGTCCTTTCATGATTTTCTCTTTTATTGTACATCAAAATCATACTGTTTGTCAAGAATTTCACATATAATAGCGGAATTTACATTTTATCTTTTATTAATAATTCCTCCTTGCGCTTTACACATTGAAAAATAAATGGTATAATTTATATATGCATTCTTGAAATCAAAAAATTTGAACGTAAAGCCGTAATGGCTGCAAAACGGAGAAAAAGTTAATGTCAATTTCAGCTATAATAGTATGCGGAGGAAGCTCGTCCAGAATGAACGGAGTCAACAAGCTTCTGCTTCCGCTGGGAAATACAAATGTTGCGGGGAGATCGATGCTTGCGTTCGAGCAGTGTCCGGAGGTCGGCGATATCGTAGTAGTCTGCCGGGAACGCGACAGGAAGGAACTTGAAAATACTGCCGAAAAGCTTGGAATAGCAAAGCTCCGAGGCTTTGCAGAGGGCGGCGGGACAAGGCAGGAAAGCGTTTTCAGCGGATTGAAAAAAATAAGCCCGGAAACGAGTCTTATAGCGGTGCATGACGGTGCGAGACCTCTTGTAAAGCCTGAGCAAATAGTAAGGACCGCCCGCGACGCCGAGGTTTTCGGCGCGGCTGTTCTCGGAGTTCCGGTTAAGGATACGATAAAGGTGGTAAACGACGGTCTTATAACTGATACGCCTTACAGACCGTCCCTTTATATTACGCAGACGCCTCAGATATTTAAACGCAGGATATATTTCGAGGCTGTGGACTTCGCCCTTGAGCACGGTCTTGATTTTACCGACGACTGTCAGCTTGCAGAGGCGATAGGCGTAAAGGTCTGCATGACTGAGGGAGGATATGAAAATATAAAAATAACCACTCCTGAGGATATTAAGATCGCAAATCTTCTTTTGGAGGAACAGATATGAGGATAGGACACGGATACGACGTACACCGGCTTGCTGAAAACAGGAGACTGGTTCTGGGCGGAGTTGAGATACCATATGAAAAAGGTCTTTTGGGACATTCCGACGCCGATGTTCTGACGCACGCCGTAATGGATTCTTTATTGGGCGCGCTTGCCCTTGGAGATATTGGCAAGCATTTTCCGGATACGGATCCTGACTTTAAGGGGGCGGACAGTATCGACCTTCTTAAAAGAGTATGCGGTTTGGTGCGGGAAAAGGGCTACGCCTTAGGAAATCTCGACGCTACGGTTATAGCTCAGTCGCCTAAGCTTTCGCCCTATATAGAGCGGATGAGACAAAACATTGCCGATGCATGCGGATGCCATGTTTCCTTTGTAAGTATTAAGGCTACGACTGAGGAAGGACTTGGCTTTACGGGAGACGGCTCCGGGATTTCCGCGCATTGCGTCGCTCTTTTGACAAAATGTAACAACAGTGAAGCGGTCTTCATATAATGGTATAAGCGGAGGGATAACTCTCTTTCGCTGAAACTATAACGGGTGACAGCGTGAATTTTCACGCCGGATTGGAGACTGATATGAACAGAACAACAGTTACTATGCCCTCTGTCACTCATGCAATCAAAGCGCAGAGAAAGCTTGCTTCAATGGGCTATAAAAGCGAGATAAAAAGAGCCTCCAGAATTTCTGAGAGAGGCTGTACCCATGTTTTGATTGTAAACGGTGATCCCGGGGATGTTATCGCATTACTGAATAATAACAAAATAGAATACGGAAAGCTATTAAGCGGCGCGGGGGATTAAATGATCGTTAATTTTGATAATGCCGCTACGACCTTTCCGAAGCCCCCGGAGGTTAGGCGGGCATTAAACGAAGCGATCCTGCGGTACGGCGGAAACGCCGGCAGAGGAGGACACCGGCTGACCTTGGCCACGTCGGAAAAGGTGTATGACACAAGACAGTCGGCGGCTGATTTTTTCGGAGCTTCACCGGAAAACGTCGTTTTTACCCTGAACTGCACATATGCGCTGAACCTTGCTATTCAGGGAATTATGTCGGACGGCGGCCATATAATTATAAGCAGTATAGAGCATAATTCGGTTGCAAGACCGGTTTATGCGCTTTCAAAAAATAAGAACGTTTATTACAGCATCGCTCCTGCCTACGACGACGACGGCAGGTTTCTGGAATCCTTGAAGAGTCTTATAAGGCACGATACCAAGCTGGTTGTATGTACAATTGCGGGAAATGTAACCGGCAGAATAATGCCTGTCCGGGAAATAGCGGAAATCTGCCGAAAAAATAATATCTGCTTTATTGCCGACGGAGCGCAGGCATGCGGTATTCTTGACGTCGGTCTGTCAGACGGAATGAATATACTTTGCACTTCCGGTCACAAGGGGCTTTACGGGCCTTCCGGAACCGGACTCCTTATAAGCGACGGGAAGTTCAGGATAAATCCTGTTATTCAGGGAGGAACGGGCAGCTCGTCAATGAATCTTATACAGCCCGATTTTCTGCCGGATAGTCTTGAAAGCGGTACGCTTAACACGGCCGGAGTAATAGCGCTTAAGGCGGGCATTGATTTTGTCAGGTCCAAGGGAACAGAAAATATTTACGCTCATGAAAACAGATTATGTGAGAAATTTATAAGTCTGCTGGACAGGGAAAAAGTAGACGTATACAGAACCGAGGGAGTTAAATATGCTCCCGTGGTATCTTTTAATATAAAGGGTATGGCTCCCGAGGCTGCGGCAGAGGCTCTGAGCGACAGAGGCTATTGCCTTCGTGCTGGCTTTCATTGTTCTCCGCTTGCGCATAAAACTCTGGGAACGGATGAGGGAACTATAAGATTTGCGCCTTCTGTTTTCAATAATGAAAAACAGGTATATGGTCTTGTGGGAGAAATTAAAAAATTATGTGAAAATTTATAAAAAACATTGAAATTATCTGTATTTATGATAAAATTATAATATGCGGAAATTTAAGAGGGGGATAACCCCTCATTACATAAAATGTGAAAGGAAGTGAATTATGTACGCAATAAGAAATGCTCTTAATATGGTGTGGAATGTAATACAATCTATTACGTTTATGGATATAATTGATATCCTTCTGATGTCTTATCTGGTTTATCTCTTAATAAAGCTTGTCAGAGAAACGAGAGCCGGACAGCTTATAAAGGGCATACTTTTTATTATCGCGGCTTACATAATCAGCAGTCAGCTCGGTCTTAAAGCAATATCATATATTATAAAAAGCACTCTTGATGTGGGACTGCTTGCTTTGCTTATCATGTTTCAGCCAGAAATCAGACGTGCTTTGGAAAAGGCCGGACGAACCAAGGTGGGCATTAATTTCCTTTCATTCGGAGAAAATTCCGACGAAACTTCGAGATGGAACACGGCCATTGAGGCTATATGCGACGCCTGCGTGGATCTTTCCGCTACAAAAACGGGCGCGCTGATAGTTATTGAAAGACAAACCAAGCTTGGAGAGCAGGTTGAAAACGGAATTGTATTGAACGCTGTTCCCAGCAAAGAGCTTTTCGGAAATATATTTTTTAAAAATACTCCGCTGCATGACGGAGCCGTTATAATCAGGGACGGAATGGTATTGGCGGCAGCCTGCTTTCTTCCTAAACCTCAAAAGGAGGAGCTTATTAATAAAAAGCTCGGCTCCCGTCACAGAGCGGCAATCGGAATGAGTGAGAATTCAGACGCTATTGTTATAGTTGTTTCAGAGGAAACCGGACATATTTCTATTGCAGAAAACGGAGGACTTACAAGCGATTATACAAGATTCAGGCTTAATGAATATCTCCGCGAGGCGCTCATACCCAAGCCTGCCGAGTCTAAGAAAAAACTCCCTATTAAAAGGAAACGGAATAAGAGGGATAAAAAATGAGGTACTTAAAAAATTTTAAAAATTATATTTTAAATTCATTAAATAATAATACGGCAATGATTATTTATTCAATTATACTTGCGATAATGGTGTGGTTTATAATATCAATCACCATTTATCCTACTACGCCCAAAACGTTCAGCAATATACCTTTGGAAATCGACATAACCGGAACCTCCGCGGAGGAAAATGATCTGAGCGTTATAAGCTGCTCTACCAAAAGCGTTACCGTGACCATTAAGGGAAACCGATCCAGCATAGGAAGCCTTACGGCAGACGATCTTGTGGCAAGAGCCGTCGTGGAGAATGTAAATTCCGCCGGTGAAAAATCTTTAGAGGTAAGCGTTAAAAGCAAGGATTCCAAGGTTAATTTTGAGGTGACTGAAATCAAGCCTTCGAAGATAGACGTAATGTTTGATAAAATAGATACGAGGGAATACGAGCTTTCTGTGAACGCTCCTAATATAACCGCGGCAGAGGGTCTTTACATGGACAGCAGCGAATTCAAGGCTACTCCCTCGGTAATAGAAATAACCGGACCGTCTACGCAGCTTGACAGCATTGACAAAGCGGAAATATATGTGGAGAACAAGCAGGAAATAAACACAGCCTATACCTTCCACAGCTCCGACGTCGTTCTTTATGATAAAAACGAATCCAAGATCAATACCGATAATCTGACGTTCGGTACTAAGGATTTTACCATTGATATACCCGTCTATATGCAGAAGGAGCTTGATCTAACGTATGATATACGATATGCTCCGGCAAACTTTGACATAAGCTCCCTGAATCTTGATCTGAGCGTTGATAAAATAAGCATTGCTTCGCCGAATACCGAGCTTGAAAAGATTGATAAATGGAATATCGGTTCTATACCGCTTTATGATCTTGACTGGGATTTTAACAAAGCGTTTACAATTAAAATACCTGAAAATTATAAGGACATTTCAAACGTATCAATGGTTACGGCAAAGCTGAATCAGGACGGACTCGCTAAAAAAACGGTAACTGTAGACGAGATATCTGTTCTGAACGCACCGTCCGACTATAATTGCACTGTAAATACATATGGCCTTACCTTTG
>ULYQ01040902.1_pt1 | contig 10799 bp, 12 predicted proteins | sample 1962271 | NCBI WGS metagenome assembly ULYQ01 (sample SAMEA4835865, study PRJEB28245) | human gut metagenome | biome: gut microbiome; material: fecal sample | place: Denmark | collected 2008
CGGAATACAAGCTTTGGGGCAAAACGCTTTTTGTAACAAATTCTAAAAAACCGATTTATCACCCTTTTCATTTTTATTACCACTATTACCGCAAAGATTCGCCAGATTTTTGGGACACAGGAAAATATATTTCAAATAATAAAAATATTAACGAAGAGATTTTTACTCTTTGCAAAGATTTGAACGCGGAAAATCAAAACTGGCTTTTGCGCCATTGTGCGCGAATGAAAAAATGCTTTGAAGAAAAAATCGTCAATTTTGTGGATTTGGACGATAACGAAATCAAAGAAATGGAACGCATTTGCACGGAATTTTTACCGAATATTCACAAACTCAGTGATTCCCTTTTTGCTTACCAAGGCTACTTTTTGCCCGTCAATCATTTTGAAGTTGGCATTTTTTGGCACAAGTATTGTTTAAATATTTTGGAACCACAAACGCTTGCCAAAATGCGGCAAAAAGATTTTATTGATGCGGGCGGTTTTATTGGCGATTCTGCCATTTTCTTTGAGCGCGAATTTTGCGATAAAAATATTTATACCTTTGAACCCGTTTCAACAACCTACGAAAATATGCTCAAAACCTTAAAGCTCAACAACTCCAAACGGGTAATTCCAATTAACAAAGGTTTGGGCAAAGAAAACAATGAGATTCAAATTGGTGTTTCCGACCGAGATGGCCTTGGCTCTTCCATTGTTTTTCGTGATTACAAAGGCACGCAAGGAATGCAAACCATTCAAATTACAACTTTGGATGATTTTGTGCGCGAACACAATCTTGAAGTTGGATTCATCAAAGTTGACATTGAAGGTGCTGAACAACAATTTTTGGCAGGCGCAAAAGAAACCATTTGCACACAAAAGCCAACACTTTTGATTTGTATTTATCACCAACCGAGTGATTTTTTCAAAATCAAACCGCTAATTGAAAGTTGGGGTTTGGGCTACAAATTCAAAATTGTGAAAAAACCCGATTTTTCACTTTGGGAAGATACTTTACTTTTTTGCGAAATTTTGGATTAAACCCAATCTGCTCAAACTACCAAAAGCACCAAAACAAAAAAAATCCACGGTAAACCTTAAAAAATTTTCAAAAAAAATAGCCGTTTACCGCGGATTTTTGCGTTTTTAAACCAAGGCAATTGCGCGGGAGAGTTCGCGAATCAAATCGTGGCCATCCCACAGAATGCCGATGTCCAGCGCTTTGCCAATCGGCACAATGCGGTCAATTCCAAGGCTATGCTGTGCGATGATTTCGCGTTGTAAGTCTTCGGCATCCACGCCAAAATAGGTGATGGTTTGGAATTTTTCGGTAATAACAACAAGCAAATCGGCAATGTTTTTTAGCGCATATTCATAAAAATACCCGCCTTTGCCGCGCAAGTTTTCCACGTTTTGTAATTGCCGCACTTCGCTTAAATAAAGCAAATTGCCGCCTAAAAACTTCATTTCTCCCAAAACGTCCCCAAAACAAATGGCGTCTTGGCAAAAATGCGTGAATTTTTCAACGCACAAGGCATCTTGCAAGTCGTATTTTTCGTTGGCTGTTTTTAAAACTGCTTGCCAAAATTTTTCGCGCGCTGCGGCATCATCATTCAACCAACAAATCAACTGTGGGGATGAACAAGCGTTTTGGTCCATCAAAAAGGTATCGTTATAAAACCCTTGTGCTAAGCGGGCAAGCGTTGCCTCATCTGCGTTTTTTATCGCTTCGGCATTGATGATGGCGATGGAATAACGGTCAGGAAAAGCAATATCTACCGTGCGCGGTTTGGCGCTCAAACTTTTTAAATGTTGCACCGTTTGGTCGCCACCCCAAATCATGCGGCAATCCGCAATTTTTGAGAGTTCAGCAGAAAGCGAAGAATCCCGTTCGTAGCGCACAAAAGCCGTGCGTGTTTTGAGTGTTGGATAATTTTCTAATTGCGTTTTAATCCAACCACAAAGCCATTGCACTTGGGTAAAAGTTTTGGAAGGTAAACGCACAATGTTGACATTGCCTGCCAAAAACCCAAAAAAATAAGAAAAAATGGCATTCACTGGAATGTTGGAAGGTGCAATATGCAAACAAACGCCGCGGCCCAAACGATGTTCGCCTTGGTAGCGGTTTTTTAATTGTTGAATATTGGCTGGGCGGCACCAAAAGGCAAGTGCCGACAAATCGGTGAATTGCCGCGCCATTGGGGATTTTAAAAGATTTGCGGAAAAATCACCCAAAAAAGCGCACACCGCTTCATCAAAAATAGGCAAAGGCGTGTGATTCAAAGTGGCAATGTTGCCTAATAAAATTTCAAGGTTTTTCATAAGTATCCGAGCAACCACGCAGTTCGGCATTTTTGATTCTGCCAAAAATTTGAAAATATTTACCCAAACGTCCGCAAGGGCAATCGTCTTCGCCCACAATCACGCCCTCATCTTCGGTTAAAAGCGAGTGCCCCGGGTAAGAATGCGGAAGAACGGAAAGCAGTTGAATTAAGCCTTTTTGTTGATTAGGCAAAACGGAAAAATCCTGTGCGCCTCTAATCAAAATGTCGGAATAATTAGAACAATGCATAAACCCATTTTCGCATTCCACAAAAACCGAGCCCAACTGTTCCACCATGCCGTAATAATTGTAAACACGCACATTGCCCAAAACGTTTTGAATGTTTTGGTTATAAGTTTGCGTATCCACTGCTTCATCTTTTAACTTTTTCCAGCCACCAATATGAAACAAAATGGCGTTGTTTATATTGAATTTTTGGTTGAGCGCTTTTAATGCTTTGACGATGTATTGCCAAATCATATAGGTGTAGCCAAACATCAAAATCGTTTCATCTTGGTGTTTATCCAAAAACTGCGCAATTTTTTCAACATCAATATTCATTTTTTCATCCAAGGCGTAATGAATATCTCTACCAAAGGTTGAAAAACCAATGATTCCCGCACCACGTGCAGAAAACATTGAGCGGTCTTTTTTAACCAATTCTGTATCCAACATCAAAAGTGGTAGTCTTTTTTTGCCAATAAAAGAAGAAATAATATGCACAAAAGTTTTTTGTTGGTTAAGGGCGCTGGCTTTATCCAAATAAATTTTGGAGACCGCTTGCCCTGATGTGCCAGAGGAAGTCAAGGTTTTAAAAATCAACGCATCGGCAATGCTTTTGAGCGTGAATTCTTTAAACAAACGCGTAGGAATAAACGGGATTTGCGCGATTGTTTGAATGTTGTTTAAATTCAATGCCATTTTTTGAATAATTTTTTGGTAGGGTGCGCAGCTGGCAATGTGCTGATGCGTTAAATCCAACATTGCCTGCAAAAAAAGCGGCGCTTTTTCTTGCCGCGCAAGGCCATACGGTTCAAGAGCATAAAAAGGTTTTAAATCCATTTTTTTAAATTTCTTTAATGTAAATATCCGTGGGATTGCCGAATTTTGCACCAAAATAGGCATACAAATTCATCACCGCCATATTTTGCGCACTGATTCTGCCATTCAAATGGGTGCAACCCCAAATTTTGGCTTCATTGATGGCAAAAGCATAAAGCGCCATTGCCGCGCCCGTCATTCTATATTTTGGAGCAACGGCTGCCAAATGCACAAAAGCGTTTTTTTCATTTTGCCTTAACAATGCCAAAAAACCAACGGGCAAATCTTTGTAAAAACACACAAAAACCGTGGGCAAATCCAAGAACCATTGTTCCAAAATGGCATTGAATAGCGCTTTATCTTTTTGCCACACACGCCAATGAAAACGGCGGTCAAACACAAAAGATTCTTGCGCAATTTGCATTAATTCTGTTTTGTAATCGTTGGTTGGCATAATTTTTAAACGAATATGTTTTTGAACATCTTCTAACTTGTTCAAAGGAATACTGACCTCCAAAGTTCTATCGGCAAAAACATAACCACGCTTGCGCAGCACTTGCAAGTCTTCGTGGGGGAGGGGGGTTAAAATTTTGACAATATCGTGTTTTTTTTCAAAATCTACCCAATTGGCGACATTGTTGGCATCTGCAATATCGGCAAAATCCAATTCAATCAAACGCACACCGCTTGCTATAAAAGAATTTTTCATTTTGTGTAATCCTTTTTATTGTTGCAATGTTTCATACAAAACCTTGCCAGCGGCATTGCGCGGAATTTTTGCAATGGTTTTGACCACAAACGCCGTTTTGTTGAGATTTGTTTTTTGCGCTAAAAAATCAATGAGTTGTGGTTCTTGTTCGGCATTATCAGGAGTTACAAAAATTTGCATTTGGTCGTCTTTTCCCGAGCAAATGCAATCAATTTTTGGAAAAGCGGTTTTTAAAAGATTTTCGCATTCATCCAAGCTTACTCGGTTGCCAAAAATTTTTAAAAAACGTTTTTTGCGCCCAACAATGTAAAAAAAACCATCTTCATCAAAGTTTGCAACATCGCCCGTTAAAAGCCTGCCATGAAAATCATCGCCTTTTGCCAAATCGTCTCCTTTTTCGGCATAGCCCAAGGCAACGTTTTTCCCTTCAAAAACAAGCTCGCCTTTTGTTTTTGGCGTTGTAATTAAATTACCAACTGAATCAATTAAAGAAAACTTGCCTTGCGCAATGGCAATGCCAATAGAACCGATTTTCTGCATTGCCATTGCAGGCGGCAAATACGCCATGCGGGCGGTTGCCTCTGTGGCGCCATACATTACCCAAAATTTTTTGCCGTTATCCATTGCCCATTTTGAAAATTTTTCTTGCAAGACCGTGGATAATTTGCCACCCGCCTGCGTTAAATAGCGCAAATGCGGCAAATCCATGCGAAAAAAGCGTAATTTTTCTAACATTTCAAAGGTATAAGGCACGCCGGCAAAAGATGTGGCTTTGTGCGTTTTTAACGCTTGCCAAAATTCCCGCTGGATGATGGATTTGTCCGTCAAAATCAACGCCGCACCCACGGCACAATGCGTGTTGATAACCGACATGCCGTAGTTGTAATTCATCGGAAGCGTGGTAATTGCCCGCTCGGTTTCATTTAAATGCAAATAAGCCACAATGTCGCCAGTGTTCGCTTGAATATTTTGGTAGCTTTGCCGCACCAGTTTGTGGCTGCCTGTGGAACCAGAAGTTGGCTGAACCAGTGCCAAATTGTCATTCAACAAATACGATTTTTTGAAATTGGTTTTAATTAAGCTATAACCAAAATGTGAAAAAAGAGTTTCAAAATTTGCCGATTCGGGCAAGGTTGATAATTCCTGCAAACGCCGATTCGGCAAATGCAAGTAAGCAGGCAAAAATTCAGTCAACAAACTTTTGAACAATGCAAAATCCAAATCCGCATTCAAAACCAGTGGCACAATGTGCGCATTCAAAAAACCAACATAAGCGGCTAATGCACCCAATTCATTTCCGCACAAATGAAAAACCAAAGGGCGATTATTTTCTTTATTTGGAATATGCCGCACAATATTTTGCGCCAAGCAATTTAGTTCGGCATAAGAAAATGTTTTGCCATTTTCCAAAATAACTGCTTTGTTATTTTTAAATTTATTGAAATTCCACATGCAATTTGCCATTTTTATACAAATCTTTTAAAAAAAATGCGGCACCATGGCCGGGAAAAACTTTTAAATTTTTATTTAAACTTGCAAAAAAAGGCAAGGTTTTGTTGCAAAAATCTTTTTTGCTCCCTCGAGGAAAGCGTGTTACAACGGGGTAATCTTTCATTAGTGAGTCACCTGTAAAAATAAAATCATCATCCAAAAAAATCACGCAACTGCCGGGAGAATGCCCCGTGGTTTTGATTAGTTTTAAACAATGATTATTCCAAGAAAGTTTTAATTCTTTATCAAAAACAATATCTGCCTTGCCGCAAAAAGGTTCAAATTCTTGGTTAAATTTTTCAGTTAGATTGGTGCCGTTTAAATGATCTTGTTCTTTTAAAATAAAATTAATCAAAACGGGGCGGGCGTTTTTAATATCTGCTAAATAATCCGATGTGACATTGGTGGCAATTAAAGGAGAATTAGGAAAAAGTTTTTTAAAAAACAAAATGCCAGAAGTGTGGTCATTATGTTCATGGGTTAAAAGAATTAAAAGGTTTTTAACAAGATTTTGACGCAAAAAATCAGCGACCTGCATATTTTTATGCGGATCAATAATTAAAGCATTGCGATTTTCCACCACGGCATACATATTTGAATTGAGATATTCAAAAGTGGCGTGGTGGATTTGGAGATTTTTATTTTGAAAAATCAATTCCACAATTTTTTTCTAATATTTCTTTGCCTTTTTCAAAGGAACTTAGCTCAATAATGTCTTCGGTATCCATCATAATGTCAAAGGCTTCTTCAATGGCGGCAATTAAGCCCATGTGCCCCACGGAATCCCACGCTTTGATGGCTTGGTATTTTAATTCCACCGCTTCTTCTTCTGAGACTTCAAAAGTCTCCACAAAAGCTTGGGTGTATTTTTGCAAGTTGGTCATTTTATTTCAAAGCTCCATAAGTTTTTAATTTTTTATTGAAAAAATACCGTGCGAAAATTAAAAAACACCAGCATTTTTATGTTTTCTCTTTTATGTCGGACGAGTAATAAGAACTCCCCCTCCCCCGTCAATTCTAATATTTTGCCCGTTAACAAAAGAAGATTTTTCACTTGCTAAAAAAACAACCACATCAGCAATTTCAGTGGGCGTTGCAATGCGCTTCATTGCCGAAGATTCAATGCCATCAACCAAGGCTTTTTCATTCATTAAATCTGCCATATCAGTTTTGGTAAGCCCCGGTGCCACAGCATTCACACGAATACCATAAGGCGCAAGCTCGGCGCTGATTGCCTTGCTCCAAGCGGCAATGGCAGCTTTGGATACGCCATAAGCGCAGTTGCCAACCTTTAAATCTTGCCCAGCGATGGATGAAAAATTGATGATGTTGCCACTTTTTTGGCGCAACATTATCTTCAAAACCTGCTGTGTTAACGCCATCGGCGCAAAAAAATTCGTTTCAAAAACGTCCTTTATTGTGGCGATGGGCGTCATTTGAAAAATGCCACCATGCGCAACACCCGCGCAGTTCACCAAAATATCCACGGGGAGTTTTTCTTTAAAAATACTTTGCACGGCGGATTTTAGGGCAGCGGCATCACACAAATCAAAATAAACAGGTTTGAGCCACACGTTATATTTTGCCGACAATTCAGCCAAATACGCTTCAAATTCCGCATTGGGCGTGCGGGCACACGCCCAAACATTGGCGCCATTTTTGGCAAATTCTTCCACAATCACCCGCCCAATGCCGCGGTTGCAACCTGTAACAATGGCATTTTTATTTTTGAGCATTGTTTTCCTTTTCTGCTTTCTACTTTCTGCAATTATTCAATTTTCCACGGTCAACCCAAATATTTTTTGAAAAAAATAAAAGGTTGGCCGTGGAAAATTATCATTCCCCCCTAAAATGTTTGATCCAATGCGTAATAAGTTCTTGTCGAGAAGGAGGTGGATTTGTTGCAGAATAAAATGCTATACCTCCATTATAAACATTTTTAAAATTCACAAGTGCCGTGCCCCACGACAACCCTACACCAAACGTGACCATCATCAGTTTGTTGATTTTTCTCGCAAATAAAGCATCGCAAATATTGGTAACCACTGATGGGGCACCGCAATTGGCGTAGTTGGTAAAAGTTGTGTTGGAATATTTTTCTTCTGGCACGCCTGAATGTGCGGCAATAGTTTTGACAATTTGCCCATTAGCTTGGTGGAATGCCACAAAATCCACATCATTCATTGCCAAACCAGAATAATCCAAAATTTTTTTTACACTGTGTGGGGCGTTTTCCATAGTAAAACGAAAAATATCCATGCCTTTTAAAATTTCGTCCCACAAATGCCAAACGTTGCCGTCTTTATCAGTAATTTCAAGGTTAATGATATCTTTTTGAATGGACAACCTTGCCCCAGAGGCTGGAACAATGATTTTATCCCAGCCTCTACCGCGCGTACCGGTATAAAAAAACGCGGTATTTTCTGACTCTGTGCGCTCCACAATACTAGCCGATCCAGCATCAGAATAAAGCATATTTGAAATGCGGTTGCGCACATCCGAGTGCGTACTATTCATATCGCCAGCCAAAATCAAACAACGACTTGCTGCATTGCTTGCAATCAGCGAATGCGCCAACCACAAGGCATGAACATAGAGAGAACAAGAAAGCCCGCTCAAATCAAAACACGAACAATCTTCATTCAACCCCAGCCTGCCGTGCAAAATACACGAGTCAGCAGGAAAAATATATTCATGTGAAGCGGAAACGAAAATGACAGTATCGATGGAATCAGGCGCAAGGTTCAATTCTTTTAACAACTGCCGCGCGGCTTCTTCACACAAATCAAAACTAGTGATGCCTTCTTCTAGCACGTAACGTTTACCCAAACCCAAAATTTTTTTGTTGCGAGCCAAAAGTTTGGGGTCGTCTTTGTAAAAACGAATCTCATCATCAATGGCAATGCATTGAGATGGCAAAACAACTTTTAAACCACGAATTTGGACGTTATTAAATTTACTCAAACCCATAAGGAAATTCTGCTCCTTTTAACATAATCTACACCCTCCCCCCCCCTGAATCAAGAATGTAGTTTTGACCTGAAAGGAATTTGGCTTTGGAAGAAAGCAAGTAGCAAATAAAATTCGCCACATCGCTTGGTTCACCAAAACCGAATGGGTAAGATAAGCTATAAATAAACTGTGCTTCGTTGGAATAAAACACCGCCGCGTCTTGAGACATTGGCGTTTTAATCATTGACGGCAACACGCAATTAATGCGCACGCCCTGTGGTGTAATTTCCTTTGAAATAGCCTTGGCAGACAAACACAACGCGGCTTTGGAAGCACTATAAACATTTTGCCCTTTGGTGCCAAAAACCGCATCCGCCGAAGAAATGCAAACAATAGATGTGCCAGCGCCAACATTGTTGCGTTTGTCGCTCATCGCTTTAATCATCATCAGCGGGGCAAAATAATTGATGTCAAAAATGCCGCGAGCATAATCGTAAGTTACCGCTTTTAACGGCATGAGTGCGGAAACGCCCGCGCAATATGCCAAGCCTGAAAATTTACCGTATTTATCTTTTAAGGTTTTCACAAAATTTGGCAGGTTTTCAATGTCTTGTGCCAAATCTTTTTGTTCCAAAAAAACATTTTCAGGGTTTGGACACTTGGCTTTCATCATTTGCAGGCGTTCTGCATTGCGTGCAATGGCAACAACACTTGCGCCTAATTCGTTTAAAAGAATAGCAACAGATTCACCAATGCCAGAGCTTGCGCCCGTGACAATAAAAATTTGTTCTTTTGAAAAACTAATCATTGCCACGCCTTAACTGATTTGCCCATTGGCAAGTGTGATGATGTCCGCCACGGTTTTGAGTTCTTTAAAGGAATCAAGCGAGAGTTTAATTCCGAAGTTTTTATCGTAATACGCCATCAACGCCATTTTGGATAACGAATCCCATTCGTCATAATCGTCCAAAAGGTCATTTTCCGCACACGGTTCATCGCGTTGCAAAATATCTTCCAGTTCCACCAAAAAGTCTGCTTTTGTCATGATTGTTTCCTTTTTAAATCAAATGATTTTCCATTATTAGATGGCAAAAAATCGGGATAGCGTTTTTTTAAAGCTTCATGACCGACTTTATCAAAAGAATAAAAAACAATTTCTTCGCCTGCTTCTAGCCCTGTACGAATAATAGTAGCACCGATGATTTTTTCATTAAAAGCACACACGCGGCGATTTTTTTTGCGCACATCAAAATGCGCCCGCAAAAAACCCAATTCTTCAAAAGCAAATTTATTCAACAACATGACAGATTCCATGGCAGTGCAATCGGGCGCATCATTTTTAATAATCCATGAACCAGTTGCAAAATCATCGTTATCAATCACATCATAAATGCGATAAGTCCCCAATGGCTCGCCTGTTTTGCTCTCTATAATGAAATACCATTCTTGGTCTTTGTTTTTGTAATTTTGAATATATTCAATTTGCTTTTGCAAATCGTTTTCTGTTTTGTGAATAAAACGCGATTTTTCCAAATCCGTGCGCAGTTGCAACACAAACGCCGCATCCGAGACCTCAATCTCCCGAAAATTAATGTTTTTGCCAGAGATAAAACGGTGCGCTTCGGTTTTCACAATTCGAGCGGACATCTATTTTTTCAAACCCACAAAAAAAACCGCATTATACGCCCAAAGTCTTCAAAAATTGCCCATAGTCGCGGATGTATTCGCAAGGTTCATAAAAAGTGTTGGCGCACACCACCAAAACACAATCGGCTGAAAAATTAAACATTTCCTTCCACACCATTTTGTTTAACCACAAAAACTTTTTGGGATTATCCAAATTCACCGTGTTTTTGCTTTTGCCATTATCCACACAAACTTGGCACGAACCTTTAATGCAAAACATCACAAATTCAGAATCTCGGTTGGCATGGCAGCCACGCACCACATCCGCAACATTATCAAAAATATAAAAAATACGGCGCGGCACAAAAGGTAAACTAAATGCGTCTACCCCCCCCCCTCGCAAATTCAGGTGCGGTTGCAACAGCAAAACCTTTGGTGTTGTTTAAGGTTTCTAAAAATTTTTGGTAGTCGCGGATGTATTCGCCTTCGTCATAATGGGCGCTTGCCAAAACCATCAATTTGCAACCATAAGAAAAATGCCGCATTTCACGCCAGATGTTTTTGCCAATATACAAGCCCACATCCGGGCGGTTAAGGCAGACTTTTTTTCTTTCTTTGCCATCGTCCAACACAAATTCACAAGCGCCATCCATGGCAACCACAATTTGTTCCAAAT
>ULYQ01026746.1_pt1 | contig 10791 bp, 9 predicted proteins | sample 1962271 | NCBI WGS metagenome assembly ULYQ01 (sample SAMEA4835865, study PRJEB28245) | human gut metagenome | biome: gut microbiome; material: fecal sample | place: Denmark | collected 2008
TTCTTACGATTCTTTGTAGTCACGTAACGGCTTGTTCCAGGCAGACCGCTGTTCTTCATCTCAGTGCACTCGAGAATTACCTGTACTCTGTTGCCCTTTGCTTTCTTTGATGCCATTTACTTATTCTCCTATAACTTTAATGTCATTCCAGTCTACATAACCCTTAGACACAGCCTGCTTGAGGGCAGCGTCCAAACCCACTTTATTGATAAGACGCAGACCCGCTGCGCTAATTTTGAGGCTAATCCAGCAACCTTCCTCTACATAGTAGAACTTCTTGCTGAACAAGTTCACATCGAAAGAACGCTTTGTGCGGTGCTTTGAGTGTGATACGTTGTTACCTATCTGGGCTTTCTTTCCCGTAATCTGACAAATTTTCGACATTTCTATCTGCTTTTTTGTATTCGTTTTTTGATACCTATTCCAAACAGGATGCAAAATTAGCTACTTTTTTCGAGAACACAAAACAATCTCATAAATAATATTACTTATTTAATGTTTTTTTTGTTTTCAACAGCATTCCAGCGTCCGCCAGCCCCTGTCCTGTTGCTATTCTGTAACAGGAATTACAGGAATCTTGCCCTCACTTTCAGTCTTGGGAGCATGCTCTTTAAGGAAGTTGATAAACATCTGAAGAGCCTTGCTTGTAGCAATGGCGAGATTGATGTCACGACCGTAATCCTCTGTAAGTTTCATCGTCTCGATATTCTCTGCATTACCGCATGCAATCCAGATTGTACCGACTGGGATTTCGGCTGTTCCACCACCAGGACCGGCAGTGCCTGTTGTAGCAATTGCGAAGTCAACACCAAGAGTTTTTATAGCTCCCTGCACCATTGCCTTTGCCACTTCCTCACATACCGCAGTCTTCTCTTCAAGGAGCTGATGGTCAACGCCAAGCAGGTTTTCTTTCACCTCGTTGGTGTAAGAGATTACGCCACCCTTAAAATATGTCGAGGCACCAGGAACGGCAATTATAGCCTCGGCTATACGACCTCCCGTGCAGCTCTCTGCTGAACCTACAGTAAGACCTGATTCATATAAATACTGCTGAATTTCACGGCTAAGTACTTTCTTTTCAAATTCCATTTTCTCTATTTTTTAATAAATGTTTCGTGAGTTGTCAAGATGCCTGTTCGACATTACTTGAACGTTACCTTACTGAATGCAGGCTTGTCAATCGAGCAGAAATCCTTGTCAAGGAACTTATAGTAGCCCGTTATGCCTATCATTGCAGCATTATCGGTAGTATAGCTGAACTTCGGAATATAGATAGTCCAGCCATAACGCTTGGCATGATCGTGGAATGCATTACGCAATCCGTTGTTGGCTGAAACACCACCTGCCACAGCCACATGCTTTATGCCTGTCTGCTTAACGGCAAGGCGCAGTTTCTTCATCAATATGTCAACGATAGTATGCTCAAGACTCGCTGCAAGGTCGTTCTTGTGATGCTCCACAAAGTCCGGGTCGTCCTGCATCCACTTGCGCAGACTATACAGGAACGAAGTCTTCAGTCCGCTGAAACTATAGTCCAGACCTGGAATGTGCGGTTCAGCAAACTTATAGGCGAGCGGATTACCCTGACGCGCCAAGCGGTCGATTATAGGGCCACCGGGATAGCCCAACCCCATCACCTTCGAACATTTGTCAATAGCCTCGCCAGCAGCATCGTCAATAGTCTGTCCGAGCACCTCCATGTCGTTGTAGGCATTCACCTTGACAATCTGCGAGTTACCGCCAGATACGAGCAGACAGAGGAACGGGAACGGAGGTGTTGTATCCTCCGGCTTCTCCTTGATGAAATGCGCCATTACATGGCCCTGCAAGTGGTTCACGTCAATCATAGGAATACCCAGACTGCGAGCAAATCCCTTTGTGAAGCTTACGCCTACAAGCAATGAGCCCATAAGACCCGGACCACGTGTGAAGGCTACTGCCGACAACTGTTCCTTGGTAATGCCAGCACGCTCCAATGCTGCACTTACCACTGGTACAATGTTCTGCTGATGGGCACGTGAAGCAAGCTCAGGCACCACGCCACCGTATTCAAAGTGAACGTCCTGCGAGGCTGTCACGTTGCTCAGCAATATATTATCCTGGAGCACTGCAGCACTTGTATCGTCGCAGCTGCTCTCAATACCTAATATGTACATGTTTTTTGAATGTTAATAAGTCAATATTTCCACTCCGTGCTCTGTCATTACGAATGTATGCTCCCACTGTGCGCTCGGCTTTTCGTCGCCAGTGATCACCTCCCATCCGTATTCGTCATCGGCATCGATAAACACTTTCCATGTACCCATATTCACCATTGGTTCGATAGTGAACACCATACCTGGCACGAGCAGCATGCCTGTACCCTTATGACCGTAGTGCATCACGTCTGGCTTTTCGTGGAATTGCAATCCCACTCCGTGTCCGCAAAGGTCGCGTACAATGCCGTAGTGATACTTGTCGGCGTGCTTCTGAATGGCATGACCTATGTCACCCACAAAGCTGTACGGCTTGGCAGCCTCCATACCAATCTCCAAACACTCTTTTGCCACGCGCACCAGTTGTTCCTTCTCCGGAGTTGTCTTGCCGATGATAAACATACGTGAAGCGTCGGCATAATAGCCGTCAAGGATTGTAGTGAAGTCGACATTCACGATGTCGCCCTCCTCCAGGATATCGTCTTCCTTAGGAATACCGTGACACACCACCTCATTGATACTTGTGCACACGCTCTTCGGAAAGCCCTCATAATTGAGGCAAGCCGGTATAGCGCCATGCGATGTACAGTAGTCGTAGCAAATCTGGTCGATTTCAAGAGTGCTCATTCCTGCACGAATATTCTTTGCCACCTCGTCGAGCACACCAGTATTCACCACACCACTGCGGCGAATACCTTCTATTTGTTCGGGAGTCTTGATAAGGTCGCGCGACGGCACCTCCTTACCCTTGTTTTCCCAGTACATTACTTTCTTGTCAAGTTCAGTTGGCTCCTGACCAGGAAGACAGTGCCATACTCTCTTTTTTCTGAATACCATAATAATATAGATATTTTAAAACAATTCCAACTTATTCTTTCTTGCCTCGTCGAGCGACGAGAGCTTCTGCTGATGAGCAGCATATTCCTCGCGCAGCTTGGCGTAGCGTTCTTTCAGTTCTGCCTCAAACACAAGGCGCTCGTCGGGATTCATCAGTCGCTGTGCAATCATCGGATTCTGCGCAGCATCCTTCACCCATACCACAATTCCACTGTAGATAGGCGCGATTTTCAATGCTACGTGCATCTCTGATGTCGTAGCGCCGCCCACCATGATTGGGATTTGCAGACCAGCGTGCTCAAACTCAGTAGCCACATTGACCATTTCCTCAAGACTCGGCGTGATAAGACCACTCAAGCCTACCATGTCAACCTTTTCTTCGATTGCCTTCTTTAGAATCTGTTCGGCAGGCACCATCACTCCGAGGTCAATCACCTCGTAGTTGTTGCACGACATCACCACATCAACAATATTCTTGCCAATATCGTGAACGTCGCCTTTAACTGTCGCCATAAGCACCTTGCCCGACGACGAGCCACCTTCCTTCTTGTCTGCCTCGATATATGGTTGCAGTATAGCCACAGCCTTCTTCATAGTGCGTGCAGTCTTCACCACCTGAGGCAAGAACATCTTGCCGCAACCGAACAACTCGCCCACCTTGTTCATACCGTCCATCAGCGGACCCTCGATTATGTCCACCGCCTTAGGATAGACAGCAAGAGCTTCCTTGATGTCTTCCTCCATGTAGTCGGCAATTCCCTTTTGCAGAGCTGTAGCGAGACGCGTGGCAACGTCAGCTTTACGCCATTCAGGTTCGGCAGCAACCTGTGTTGCGCCAGTTCCTGTCGCCGTTCCGTTCTTCAGAGCCTCCTGCTTTTGTTTTATCTCATCGGCGAGCTCCACAAGACGTTCTGAAGCGTCCTTCTTTCGGTTGAGCACCACGTCCTCAATTATCTCCAACTGGTCGGCAGGGATATCGTCGTAGGTCACCTTAGTTGCGGGGTTGACAATGCCGAAGTCCATTCCCTTGCCAATGGCGTGATAGAGAAAAACCGAGTGCATTGCCTCGCGAATATAATTGTTGCCACGGAACGAGAATGAGAGGTTGCTCACGCCACCGCTCACGTGCGCTCCTGGCAGATTTGTCTTTATCCAGTCGACTGCCTTAATGAAGTCAACAGCGTAATTGTCATGCTCTTCCATACCAGTGGCAATGGCGAGCACATTTGGGTCGAATATTATGTCGAGCGGATTCATGCCCACTTTCTCGGTAAGAAGCTTGTAGGCACGTCCTGCTATTTCAATGCGTCGTTCGTAGGTAGTGGCCTGTCCTATCTCGTCAAAGCACATCACCACTACGGCTGCACCGTAGCGCATCACGTCGCGAGCATGGCTCAAGAACACTTCCTCACCCTCTTTCAGCGAGATTGAATTGACGATACACTTGCCCTGCACACATTGCAGTCCGGCAGTTATCACATCCCATTTCGACGAGTCGATCATCACAGGCACCTTGGCAATGTCGGGTTCCGAAGCAATGATATTCAGGAACGTGCGCATCTCCTCACGTGCGTCGAGCAGTCCGTCGTCCATGTTCACGTCAATCACCAGTGCACCATCTGCCACCTGCTTGCGTGCTATGCTCACTGCCTCGTCGTAGCTTTTCTCCTTGATGAGTCGCAGGAATTTGCGCGAACCAGCCACATTGCATCGCTCACCCACGTTGACAAAGCGCACATCGGGTGTCACGTCGAGCAGTTCAAGTCCACTCAGCCACATAGTCTGCGGCTTGGGTTGCGGCACGTGCGGCTTCTTGCCTTCGGCTATTGGCACATACTTGGCAATGAATTTCTCCGTAGTGCCACAACATCCGCCTATGATGTTCACCAGTCCTTCGTCAATGAATTCCTGTATCTGCGGAGCCATCGACTCCGGGGTCTCGTCGTATGCGCCCAGACTATTGGGCAGTCCGGCGTTTGGATAGGCACTTATATAATAAGGTGCACGATGAGCCAGCTGTTTCAAGAAAGGCTTCATCTGGTCGGCACCGAACGAACAGTTGAGTCCGATAGAGAAAATCGGGTAGCTACTCACACTCGCCAGCACAGCATCAAGCGTCTGTCCGCTCAGAGTGCGTCCGGCAAGGTCGCTCACGGTGATGCTCAGCATTATTGGCAGGTCTTTGCCTGTACGGCGACCCACCTCCATTGTTGCGTCAATGGCAGCCTTGGCGTTGAGCGTGTCAAACACCGTCTCAATCAGTATTGCGTCTGCCCCACCCTCTTCCAGCGCCTCAATCTGCTCCACATAATCAGTATAGAGCGTCATGTAGTCGAGGTCGCGTGCAGCAGGATTGCTCACGTCAGGACTCATTGAGCACGTCTTGTTGGTAGGACCAACCGAGCCAGCCACAAAGCGTGGACGGTCCTCTGTCGAGAATTCGTCGGCAGCCTTGCGTGCCAGTCGTGCTCCTTCCAGTGCCATTGCCCTGGCAGAATCCTCCAGATGATAGTCGGCCTGACTGATGCGCTGTGAGCTGAATGTGTTTGTGGTGATGATGTCAGCACCAGCCTCAAGATATTTTCTATGAATGTCGCTTATCACGTCGGGGCGTGTGATATTGAGCATATCGTTGTTGCCCTTCATCATACCCGGAGTCTTGCGGTAGCGGTATCCTCGGAAGTCTTCCTCCTCAAGTCCGTACTGCTGAATCATGGTGCCCATCGCACCGTCGAGTATTATTATCCTGTCTTTAGCGACTTCCCTTAAAGTCTTCTTCATTTAATAATATTTAGCCGCACCTCATTTTTAATAATGCTTCATCGCCCTGTCCATCTCTCTTCTGTCTTCCTTCTCCTTCAGCGTCTGTCGCTTGTCGTATTCCTTCTTGCCTCGGCAGAGTGCTATGTCCACCTTTGCACGTCCGTGCTCGTCGATGAATACGAGAGTAGGCACAATGGTGTAACCGGGCTGCTTTGTGGCGTCCTCAAGTTTGTATATTTCGCGCTTGTTGAGCAGCAACTTGCGGTCGCGTCGTGCTTCATGGTTGCTGAACGAGCCGTAGAAGTAGGGCGAGATGTTCATTCCCTTCACCCACACCTCGTGGTTGTTTATATAGCAGAAAGTGTCGACAAGACTCGCCTTTCCGAGTCTTATCGACTTTATCTCGGTGCCGGTAAGCACTATGCCTGCCGTATATGTCTCCACAAAGAAGTACTCAAACGAGGCCTTCTTGTTCTTTATGCTCACCGGACTTTTCTTTCTCTTCAGTTCCTGTTCCTTATTCATTGTCTTTACTATTGAAGTCGTGGGGAGTTATAGCTTATTCCTCCACCACTACAAATTCCTCTATATGCTCGTCTACATAGTGAGCCACACTTGCTGTCCACGCCTCCTCATTTTCCACAAACTCGTCGTCGTAGTCGTCAAACTCGGAGAATTGCTCAAACATTGCCATAAACTCCTCGTCCGAGCAGTCGCGCTGTATCTTCGGTCCATAATCTTTGTACAGTTTGCGCACCGAAAAGAGCATCTTGGCAAGGTCGCGCAGTCCCCAGTCGCGCAACACCTTGGCAAAGGGGTTGTCAAAGATGAAACCGCCATAGCCGTTGTAGATGAGCTGTACAAAGCCGCCGTCCATCACCTCCTCGTGCAGGATGTCGTAGGCAAGCAATGTAATCTGCGACACGCTCAACTGCTGCATATTCTCAGCATTAAGCTCGCCGCCAATGGCCTCCTTAATGGCGTCGATAAACACCCTGAGGAAAGCATCCATATCTTGCATAGCCGCCTCACGAAGGGCAGCGTCTTTCACTTTTACCTGTATCATAGCGTGCAAAGTTAGTGGAAATCGAAGACAATACAAAATAAATACATTTATTTTTAATCTTCATTTCCTTATGATTTACTGCATTTTGCCTCGCAACACCACTTTTTTCACTATCGGCGTAGTGTAGGCATAGGGAATGAAGTCTACCGATGGCAGCTGATGGGTGATGAAGAAATTTGCCACCTTGCCTTTGGCTATGCTTCCGTATTCGGCACTCTCTCCCATAGCATAGGCCCCGTTTATTGTTGCGGCATTCAATGCCTCGCTTGGCTGCAGACGCAGCTTTATGCAAGCCAGCGAAACCACAAACTTCATGTCGCCCGAAGGTGTCGAACCCGGATTGTAGTCGCTTGCCACAGCAACTCCCAGTCCCGCATCAATCATCCTGCGTGCTTTGCCATAAGGCATATTCAGGAAGAACGATGTGCCGGGCAGCACAGTTGGCATCGTGTCGCTGTGGCGCAATATTTCTATTTCCTCCACAGTCATGCTCTCCAGATGGTCTACAGACAAGGCTCCGTGCTTTACGCCCACCTCTACTCCACCCGACGATGCAAGTTCGTCGGCATGAATCTTCGGTCGCATTCCCCATGCGGCGGCAGCGTCAAGAATACGAGCCGTCTCTTCTGGCGTGAAGAATCCGCGGTCGCAGAACACGTCAACGAAGTCGGCAAGACGCTGGCGTCCCACCTCGGGAATCATCTCGTCGATGATAAGCCTTACGTAGTTGGTCTGTGTCATTCCGCGTGCCACGGCATGAGCTCCAAGGAAAGTAGACACAATCCGTGCGTCCGAGGTCTCCTTCATGCGTCTTATCACTCGCAGCATCTTCAGTTCGTCTTCCATATTGAGTCCGTAGCCGCTCTTTATCTCTATGCAACCCGTTCCCTTCCGTATCACCTCATCCAGTCGGCGCATCGCCTGACGGTAGAGTTCGTCTTCCGAAGTATTATGCAGAAGGTCGGCAGAGTTGAGAATTCCTCCGCCACGACGGGCAATCTCCTCATAACTCAGTCCGTTGATTTTGTCTACAAACTCGCGTTCACGGCTGCCTGCAAATACAATGTGCGTGTGCGAATCGCACCACGACGGCAGCACCATTCCGCCCTCTGCGTCAATGGTTTCGTCTATGTCGACTAATGCCGGCATACCGTCTGCCACACTGCCAAACTCGGCAAACCTTCCGTCTTCCACCAGGAGCCACGCATCGTCAATGGTGTTGAACTCAGCCATCTCCTTACCTTGCAGCCGGAGCTTAGGCTCGTATTCTACGCCAGCGAGACAGCGAATATTTTTAACAAGTTGTTTCATAACTTTTCTCCCCTCAAAAACTCTACCGACTTCGCAATATGCGGATACATCACTTCGTCGTCTACGATGAATGGCACCACCTTTCGGTAGCTATCATGCAGCGCCTCCACTGCAGGCGACGACTTCAGCGGACGGCGGAAGTCGAGTGCCTGGGCAGCGTTGAACAGCTCAATGGCAAGCACACGCTCCGTATTGAGCACTACCTTGTAGAGCTTAATGGCAGCATTGGCGCCCATACTCACGTGGTCCTCCTGTCCTTGGCTCGACGGGATGCTGTCTACCGACGAAGGTGTCGACAGCGTCTTGTTCAAACTTACTACCGAGGCAGCCGTGTATTGCGTTATCATGAATCCGCTGTTCACACCCGGATTTGCCACAAGGAAGCTGGGCAGTCCGCGCGTACCGCTCACAAGCTTGTATATGCGGCGTTCCGAGATATTGGCCAATTCACACAAGGCTATTGCCAGGAAGTCCATAGGCATTGCTATCGGCTCGCCGTGGAAGTTGCCGGCAGAAATTATTAGGTCGTCGTCAGGACACACAGTCGGATTGTCCGTAGCCGAGTTCACCTCAACGTCAACCGCCGATGTCACATAATCGATAGTGTCCTTCACTGTGCCATGCACCTGCGGAATACATCTGAACGAGTACGGATCCTGCACATACTGCTTCGGCTTCTCCACAATCTCGCTGCCCTCAAGCAATTGGCGCATACGTGCAGCCGTGGCAATCTGTCCCTTATGCGGGCGCACCTGATGAACAGCGTCGGTGAAGGGGGCTGTAAGTCCGTAGTAAGCATCGAGCGACATTGCAGCAATCCTGTCAGCCCATTCGCTCAGCCTGCGCGATTGCAGCAGCGCCCACACGGCGAAGGCGCCCATATTCTGCGTACCGTTGAGCAGCGCCAGTCCCTCTTTCGAGGCAAGCTGTATTGGCTGCCACTCCAGCCTCTGCAACAACTCGGCTCCTGTGATTACCTCGCCCTGATACTCCACCTCGCCCAGTCCTACGAGCGGCAGCGTGAGATGAGCCAGCGGCACCAAGTCGCCCGAAGCTCCGAGCGAGCCTTGCATATACACCACAGGATAGACATCATTATTGAAGAAGTCGATGAGTCGGTTGACGGTAGCGAGCTGACAGCCCGAGAATCCGTAGCTCAGCGACTGAATCTTGAGCAGCAGCATTATCTTCACGATGTCGTTGGGCACACTGTCGCCCGTACCGCATGCGTGCGACATCATAAGGTTTATCTGCAACTGTGCCAGATAGTCGGGTCCGATGCTTACATTGCAGAGCGCTCCGAATCCGGTAGTAACGCCATAGATGGGCGATGTGGTCTCCTCTATCTTCCGGTCGAGATATTTTCTGCATTCCACTATGCGTTTCTGTGCGTCGTAGCTCAACTGTATCTGGTAGCCGCCATATACTATTTCACCTATGCGTTCAATCGAAAGGTGCTCGGCTGAAATCTTGTGTATCTTCATATTGCTTCAGTTGATAGATTGTAGTGTTGATAGGTTGATTTATGTTTAAGGGTTGGCGTATTTGCTGATGATTTCGTCGTCAACGATATTCGGCATAGTCACCTGCAATCCGTGCGAACGCTGCATCTCGCGCTCAATGCTGTGTATTGAGCCTTCGTTGCGTGCCCATGCTCGGCGTGCTATTCCATTGTTCACGTCCCAGAAGAGCATTTCGCGTATGTGGCGGTCGCTCTCCTCGCTGCCGTCAATCACCATGCCGAATCCTCCGTTTATCACTTCGCCCCAGCCTACTCCGCCGCCGTTATGTAGCGACACCCATGTAGCTCCGCGGAACGAGTCGCCTATCACGTTCTGCACAGCCATGTCGGCACAGAACTGCGAACCGTCGTATATGTTGCTCGTCTCGCGGAATGGCGAGTCGGTGCCCGACACGTCGTGATGGTCGCGTCCCAACACCACAGGGCGTGTTATCTCGCCTCTCTTTATTGCCTCGTTGAAAGCCTGGGCTATCTTCGAGCGACCCTCAGCGTCGGCATACAGGATGCGAGCCTGCGAACCTACCACGAGGTTGTTGCGGCTTGCCTCACAAATCCAGTGTATGTTGTCTGCCATCTGTCCCTTAATCTCGTCGGGCGCATTCTGCATTATTTCCTCCATCACACGTGCCGCAATCTCGTCAGTCTTGGCGAGGTCGGCTGGGTCGCCTGATGTACACACCCATCTGAAGGGACCGAACCCGTAGTCAAAGAACATCGGACCCATAATGTCCTGCACGTACGACGGATAGCGGAACTTGCCATTCTCCCGGCAGATGTCAGCTCCTGCACGCTTCGATTGCAGCAGGAAGGCGTTGCCATAGTCGAAGAAGTACATTCCACGCTCGGCAAGGCGGTTGATGGCAGCCACCTGTCGGCGCAACGACGCCTGTACATGTTTGCGGAACTCGTCGGGATTCTCAGCCATCATCTGCTTCGACTGCTCCAATGTAAGGTCGGCAGGATAGTAGCCGCCAGCCCACGGATTGTGTAGCGAGGTCTGGTCGCTGCCTATGTCCACGTGCACTCCCTCATCGGCGAGTCGTTCCCACAGATCCACCACGTTGCCCACATATGCCATCGACACGGTGCGCTTCTCG
>ULYQ01038121.1_pt1 | contig 10620 bp, 6 predicted proteins | sample 1962271 | NCBI WGS metagenome assembly ULYQ01 (sample SAMEA4835865, study PRJEB28245) | human gut metagenome | biome: gut microbiome; material: fecal sample | place: Denmark | collected 2008
TACGTTTGAAAATCGTACGATAACCGCCAGGGTCAATACCGCGGCAAACGAAAACAAAATCGAAAACAGGACGGCTTTTGCAACGTCAATAAAAAAAGTTTTGTCGGGTTTTTTCATAAATCACCTTAAAAATGTTTATGCGGTTTCGGAAAAATTTATGATTTTTTTAATATTTTTCGCGTTCTTAATTGTTGTATAGTAAATAATATTATGATATAATATCTATATAATTTTTATCAGACTGCCTATTTTGCGGTTTTTCACGCCGCTTCGGCACTATATATTGATTGGAGGACACCTTGGCACACGATGACAGACGTTACGGCAATTACGACAGCAGAGCAAACCGTATTGCCGGCGGTATATTGATTATTATCGTTTCGCTTTTATGTTTTTTATCGCTCGTCAACGCATTGGGTGGCGTAGGGCGCATGATTTCGTCGTTTCTTATCGGCGTTTTCGGCTACGCGTCTTTCGCATACTCGATCGTGGGCACTTTTATCGGCGTAATGGTTACTTTCGGAAAGCGCGTTACGCTTCCGCTCAACAAAACTTTGAAATATCTTTCGCTGTTTTACATCGCGCTGCTTGCGCTGCACGTATGGTTTTCAAAGGATTATTTCCTTACCACGTCGTCGTACGGCGCGTATCTCAAAGCGCTTTACAACGGTGAATCTGCGGCAGGTCTTCTTTACGGCATCGTCGCATGGCTTTTCATGAAAGTACTGACACCCGCGTATTCGATTGTCGCGCTTATTCTGCTGTTTGCGGTTTTAAGCATTTTTACGGTATATCCCGTGCTTGTGAATCGTTTGCCTTACCGCACGAAATCAACCAAAATTAAAGCGAATAAAAAGGGTGAAAGCCCTGTCCTTACCGACATTGCCGACGCCTCGCGCGAAGAACGCATTGTCGAACAACCCATTGGCAACAAACTTTTTGTCGGAAGTCTGAACGAAAACGGTTCCGACAAGCCCAAAAAGGTAAGAAACAAATTCTCGCTACTGTTCCCGAATCAGGATACGGCAGGCGTCACCGCCGACAGCGTGAAGGAACCCGTCTTCGATACCGACGACGTCAAACGTAAGCGCGCAAAAGAAAAACTTTACGGCAAAAAGGACGATAAAAAAGTTGAGGAAAGCGGAAAAACCGTTACTTTCGGCACGGCAAACGCAAACGGCGAAGAAGATATAAAACCGTCGCTTGACTCACAGTCGTTCACGTTCAACCGCGACGGCGGCAAAAAACGCCCGCAAACTTTGAAGGAAGCGTTCGATCTTCCCGAAAGCGACGAAGAAAAAGCGCGCGACATTCAGGAGCGTTTCGGATATATCCTCGACACCCCGACCACCGCAAACGATATCCGCGGCGCGGCGTCGAAAAGCATTGCAGAACCTCGTCGCAAAAAGCCCGATCCCGTCCCCGAAAAGGAAGAAGAAAAGAAAAACGACAACGGTATTCCCGAGGGTATGCCGTACTTTATCCGCGACATTTTGTACGGAGATAAGGACAAAAAGAACGAAAAAACCGAAACGAAGGCGGCAAAACCCGACGAAGAAGTCGTCGCGCCTTCCTATAAACCCATTGAAAAACCCGCGGACACTCCCGTGATGAAATCGATAAATCATACGGAACCCGCTGTAAAACCCGCTGAAAAACCCGAGGTTAAGAAGGAATCCGACAAATCGTCGGGCACGGGCAGTATCTTCACAATGTTTGGCGCGCCGCTGCCCGAAAAGAAAAATTCCGGCACGGTGAAACCCGTGAATAAGGTCGAGCCCGAAAAGAAAGAACCTGCAAAACCCGAAGAAATCGCAAAACCCGTGACGAACAACGTTTACGAGCGTCCTGCGACCGACAGCGAAAAAACCGAAAAAGTGTTGCCCAAACTTTCGGGTGACGGGTACAACTCGGGATACGAACCCGACAACACTCCGCCCGAAAAACCCATGACTCGCTTTGAAGAAATGCAGGCGGAGTCGAAAATTTCCGACGCGAAAATGCCCACCGATAAGGAAATCAACGATACGTTCAATCCGACGCCTGTGGCAAAACCCGTCGAAAAACCGCGTCAGCCTTACGCCCCGCGTGAAGAAAAACCGCGTGAAGAACAAAGGACGCTTAAAGACACGTCGTACGGCAACACGTTCCCCGTCGGGAAAAACGCAAAAACCGTGTCGGTTACCCCCGCGAAAAAGGACGACAGACAAATCTCGATTGACCAGAGCATTCTTCTGGAACAACAAAAGAAACCTTATTACGCGCCGCCAATCGACCTCCTCAATAAAGGTCGTTCGGACATCGTTGCGGAAGACTTTTCGGAAAAAATCGAAAAACTCGAACAAGTCTTTATGGAATTCAATATCAACGCAAAGGTTGTCGGCGTTACGCAAGGTCCGACGTTCTCCCGTTTCGAACTGCAAATGCCCGCGGGTATTTCGGTCAGTAACGTCACGAAGTATGCCGACGACATTGCAATGAAACTGCAAGTCAAGGGCGCGATCCGTTTCGAAACGCCGATCCCGGGGAAAGACGCATTCGGTATCGAAGTCGCAAACGACGTACGCACCCCCGTGCTTCTCAGGAGCGTTCTCGAAGGCGAAAAGTTTAACAGGAGCAATTCGGAACTTACTTTCGCGCTCGGCAAAGACATTGCAAATCAGGACGTCGTGTGCGATCTGGAATCCATGCCGCACCTTCTTATTGCCGGCGGCACGGGCAGCGGTAAATCCATTTGCATAAACGGACTTATCGTAAGCTTGCTGTACAGAAACGGCCCGTCCGACTTAAAACTTATTCTCATTGATCCGAAGATGGTTGAAATGGGACCGTACAACGGTATCCCGCACCTTCTCGTGCCGGAAGCAATCGACGACGTTGCGGCGGCTGTCAACTCGCTTGACTGGGCGATAAACGAAATGAGAAGAAGATTCAGTCTGTTCAAGGGAATCAGCGCAAGAAATATTTCGGAATACAATCAGTACGCACGCGAACACGAAGGCGTCGTGAAACTTCCCAGAATCGTCATTATCTTTGACGAGCTTGCCGACTTTATGTCGCAACAAAAAAGGAATATCGAAGATAAAATCAACTCGCTTGCACGTCTTGCTCGCGCAGCGGGCATACACCTTATCATTTCGACGCAACGCCCGTCCGTTGACGTCATCACCGGCACGATTAAGTCGAACTTGCCGTCGCGCATAGCGTTTTCGCTGAAAACCGCCGCGGACAGCAGTACGATTCTGGGCGAAGGCGGCGCGGAAAAACTTCTGGGCAAAGGCGATATGCTTTATTATCCGCAGTCGTTTAACGAGCCGGAGCGTTTGCAAGGTTGCTTCGTCAGCACCGAGGAAGTGTCGGCAGTCGTAAAATATATCAAAGAGCACAACGAGGCATATTTCGATCCCGACGTTCAGAACTCGATATTCAAACAGCCCGAGGAAGAAAAAGAACCCGAAGAAGTACCGCAAAGGAACAGTTACGCCCATACTCCCGTCGGCAGAAACGGGGAGTCGAAACAGTTCATCGACGCTCTGCAAATGTGCGTGAAGGAACAAAAGGCGTCGATTTCCCGCATTCAGCGTAAATTCGGCGTGGGCTACGGAACGGCGGCAAACCTTGTCGAGCTTATGGAAGAAAAGGGCTACGTATCGCCGAATAAGGGCGGCAACACACAGCGCGACGTTCTTATCTCGATGGAGCAGTTTATGCAGATTTACGGCGCGGTCGCGGAAAATCCCGACTCCACCGAATTCGACCTGCCGGAGGACGGACAATGAGCGTAAAACTCGGGATAATAAGTCTCGGTTGCGATAAAAACCGCGTCGATACCGAAAACCTGCTTGCTTATGCGGGCGACGCCGGTATCGAATTTACGGCGGACGAAAACGAAGCCGACGTAATACTTATCAATACCTGCGCGTTTATCAAAAAAAGCCAGCAGGAAGCCATCGACACCATTCTGGAATTTGTCGAAAAGAAAAAGGAACGCGATTTCAAAATCATCGTTACGGGCTGTCTGCCCGAAAGGTACAAGCAGGAAATCGTCGACGCAATCCCGGAAGTGGACGCATTCCTTGGTATCAGCGAATACAGCAAAATCGCCGACGTCATCAAATCGGTTGAGGAGGGGAAAAAGGTCGTTGACTTCACGCCGTGCGACTTGCCGTCGACAAAACGCGTGCTGACGACGCCGTATCATTATGCGTATCTCAAAATCGCGGAAGGTTGCGACAATCACTGCACGTATTGCGCGATTCCGAAAATCCGCGGGAAGTTCAGAAGCCGCACGATCGAAAGTCTGTACGACGAAGCGAAAATTCTCGTTGACGAATACGGCGTGAAGGAATTGAATATCGTGGCGCAGGACATCACTCGTTACGGCATCGACCTTTACAACGAATACGCTCTCTTAAAACTTTTAGACAAAATCACGTCGCTTGACGTCGAATGGGTAAGGCTTTTGTATTGCTATCCTGAGCTTTTAAGCGACGACCTTATAAAATATATCGTAAAAAACGACAAAATTTGCAAATATGTTGACATTCCCTTGCAACATATTGATGATACGATATTAAAGACGATGGGGCGACGGACGTCCGAAAAGGAAATCAAAAACCTTATCGAAAAAATCAGAACCGCCGGCGACGTCGCGATTCGCTCGACTTTCATCGTCGGATTCCCCGGTGAAACGGACGAGCAGTATCAAAAACTTTACGACTTCATCGGCGAATATAAGCTGAATTACGCGGGATTTTTCGCGTACAGTAAGGAAGACGGCACCGCCGCGGCGAAACTCAAAAACCAGATTCCGCAAGCGGTCAAAAACAAACGCCTTAAAAACATCACCGCGCTTCAAAGCAAAGTGATTTTCGAAAACAACAAAAACTATGTCGGTAAATCTTTGAAAGTTCTTTACGAAGGTATCGACTACGACAACAACATATTTTACGGTCGTCCCGAATTCTGTGCGCCCGAAGTCGATGCGAAAGTTCTGTTTTCAAGCGACAATCTTGTGAACGTCGGCAATTTCTACGACGTTAAGATTACCGGCGCAAACGGGTACGATCTCGTTGGAGAAGTGAAATGAAAAATCTTAATCTTCCAAACAAAATAACACTTGCAAGAATCGCGTTGATTCCCATCGTTGCGATTTTATATTTCGTGAATTTTCCGTATCATGAAATCGCGGCGTGCATAGTGTTTATACTTTGTTGCTGCACCGACTTTATCGACGGCAACATCGCAAGAAAAAGAAATCTCGTGACCGATCTCGGGAAATTTCTGGACCCGATTGCCGATAAGGTCATCGTCGTCATTATGCTGTTTGTCTTTGTCGGCGACGGCACGCTTCCCGGATGGTACAACCAGATTATCGCAGGCGTTATCATAAGCCGCGAAATTATAATTACCGCATTCCGCATAATCGCCGTGCAGAAAAACGTCGTGCTTGCGGCAGACAAACTCGGCAAAATCAAAACGACGTTTCTGGACATCGGTCTTATCGCGCTGACGATGAGCACGATCCAAACCGGGGAAATCGCGGGGAAAGCCTTTTATTTCTTTGACTGGCTCGGACAAATCACGTATTATATCGGCGCGTTTTTCGCAATCGTGTCGGGCGTGAATTACGTCCTGAAAAACAAGCAGGTGCTTGCCGATAAAAAACCCGTCGAAACGGATTTGCCCGCAAAAACTTTGTCCGAAACCGAAAAAGAAAACGACGTGGAGGAAGTTGTTCACAATGATTAACGTGCCCGAATTCGTCGACGGAAAAAAACTTAACGTTGCCGTCGCCCAGATTCTTATGGAAAACAATCTGAAAATCTCGGTGGCGGAAAGTCTTACCGGCGGCGAGGTCGCGGCAAAGCTCGTTGACGTTGCGGGGATTTCCAAATCGTTTATCGAGGGCATCGTCGCTTACGCAAACGAGGCAAAAATGAATCGTCTGGGCGTCAGCGCGGAAACGCTCATCAAGTACGGCGCGGTGTCAGAAGAAACCGCAAAGGAAATGGCGGAAGGGCTGATAAAAGGCGACGTTACCGTATCCGTCTCGACAACGGGCATCGCAGGGCCCACCGGCGGCACGGTTGAAAAACCCGTCGGCACGGTATGTTTCGGTTTTTGTCTGAACGGAAAAACGTTTGCGGAAAGTCAGATTTTTTCCGGCACGCGTGAGGAAATCCGCAAAAAATCGACGGATTTCGCGTTTTATAAACTTTATTTGTTGCTTTCGAAAGAGTTTTCAAAATCCGACGACAACGACGTTTTGAAGTTGTCCGACATCGAAAACAAGGATCCCCTTGCGTTTTACGTCGGGCGCACCGACGCGGGCGAAGACGTTTTCACAAACTTCAAAGACCTTGCAAACCTGCTTATCGGCGGCGCAAGCGGCACGGGAAAATCGGCGTTTATCAGAAATATTCTGATTACGCTTTTGCTCAAAAACAAGCCCAGCGAAATAAGTCTTGTTCTTGCCGACCCGAAAAACGTCGAATATAACGACTTCGTCGGCATCAAAAACGTTTACAGAAACAAAGTCCTTAAAAACTCGGACGAGGTCATTGAAATGCTGAACGAAACCTACAAGGAAATGCAGGTCAGATACAAGCGTTTCAAACACGTCAGCGTCAGGAACGTTTACGAATACAATCAAAGCGCGATTACAAACGGCATGCCCGTTTATCCGTACGTCATCATCGTTATCGACGAGTACGCCGACTTTATTTTTGAAAGGCGGAACGACTTTGAAGAAGCGATAAACAACCTTGCGCGGCTCGGGAAAGCGGCGGGGATTCATCTTATTATGAACACGCATTGCACAAACGTTGACGTCATAACGGGCGTTATCAAACAATGTTTTGCCTCGCGAATCGCGTTTTCCACGCAAAGTCTTGCCGATTCTTTCACGATGATCGGCGTGGGCGACGCGGCGAATATCTCGGAAGCGGGTGTTGCGTGTTTCCTGCCCGTTGTAAAATTCGACCCGACACTTGTCAGAATCCCGAACCTTTCGGAAACGAAATTAAAGGAATATATTGAAGTTGTAAAACGACAATAATTACTTAAAAATATTCAAAAACCAACAAAATTTTGAAAAATTACGTCAAAACACAATAAAATTTGGCGATAAAATATAAGGAGAAAAATATGGCAACCGATTCCAAAGAAAAAGTAAAAAACCTTGAACAGGCTTTACAACAGATAGAAAAACAGTTCGGTAAGGGCGCGATTATGAAATTCGGCGAGACCGAAGTTCAGAAGGTCGAAGCAATCCCCACGGGCTGTCTTACTCTTGACATCGCTCTCGGCATAGGCGGCATTCCGCGCGGCAGAATTATCGAAATTTACGGGCCCGAATCTTCGGGCAAAACGACCGTCGCGCTTCATATGATCGCAGAAACGCAGAAACAGGGCGGTATGGCGGCGTTTATCGACGCGGAGCACGCGCTCGATCCTTATTACGCGCAGGCTCTCGGCGTTCAGATCAACGACTTGTACATCGCGCAACCCGACAGCGGCGAGCAGGCTTTGAACATTACCGAAACGCTTGTCAGAAGCAACAGCATCGACCTTATCGTCGTGGACAGCGTCGCGGCACTTACTCCGCAGGCGGAAATCGACGGCGAAATCGGCGACAGCAGCGTCGGTCTTCAAGCAAGACTTATGTCGCAGGCAATGCGTAAACTCACCGCAATCTGCAACAAATCCCGTTGCAGCATCGTTTTCATCAACCAACTTCGTGAAAAGGTCGGCGTGATTTACGGCAGCCCCGAGGTTACTACGGGCGGTAAAGCGCTGAAATTCTATTCGTCGGTGCGTATCGACATCAGAAAAGCCGACACGATTAAGGACGGCGCGGAAGTCATCGGCAACCGCACAAAGGCTCGTATCGTCAAAAACAAAGTCGCGCCCCCGTTCAAAGTTGCGGAATTCGACATTCTTTTCGGCAAAGGAATTTCTCTTGCAGGCTGTGTGCTTGACGTCGCAACCGATATGGGACTTGTCGAAAAAAGCGGAAGCTGGTATTCGTACAACGACGAAAAAATCGGTCAAGGCAGGGATAAAACGTTGGATTATCTTAACAAAAATCCCGATGTTTTCAACGAAATCAACGAAAAAGTCCGTGAAAAAGTCTTTGCGGACAAATAATTTTGTAATTTTTGCCACGGCTCACACCGTGGCATTACCGCATAATCAAAGAAATTAAAGCCGACACGCGCCGGACGGCGCGCAAATAAATCGGTTTTATGAATATATAGGAGGATATAAACCAAATGACAAGCATTACAACACAATTGCTTGCTGTCTTGTCGAGCGGCGCAATCGCAGGAATCGCGGTCGCGGCACTCGCAGTAGGACTCGCCGCAGGTGTTGCCGGTTATATGTATTACTACAAACATAAAGTCGGCACCGCTAAATCGGAAGCAGATAAGGTAAAAGCCGAGGCGGCAAAAATTATCGAAGAAGCCAAGGTCGAGGCAAAAACCGCTCGTAAAGAAGCCTTGCTCGAAGCAAAAGAAGAAGAACATCGTCTTCGCGCGGAAATCGATAAGGAAGCAAAAGAAAGAAAAGCAGAGTATCAGAAAACCGAACAACGTCTTCAATCCAAAGAATCGTACCTTGACAAAAAGGACGACGCGTTGGATAAGAAACAGGAACAACTGGAAGTTCAGAAAAAACAACTTCAATCCAAAGAAGAAGAGTTGCAGAATATCGAGGATAAACTCAAAAATTCGCAATTCCTTCTTGAAAAAGAACTTGAAAGAATCTCCGGCATGACCAGGGACGAGGCAAAACAACAACTCATGGACGCGCTCATCGACAGCGCGAAAAAGGACGCGGTACAAACCGCAAAACAAATCGAGGCGGAAGCCAAAGAAAACGCCGAAAAGAAAGCGCAAAACATTATTTCGCTTGCAATTCAAAGATGCGCCGCCGACCACACGACTGACACCACAGTTTCGGTTGTCGCGCTCCCCAACGACGAAATGAAAGGGCGCATTATCGGTCGCGTAGGTCGCAATATCCGCGCGCTTGAAAGTGCGACGGGCGTTGACCTTATCATCGACGATACCCCCGACGTCGTTACGCTTTCGGGATTCGACCCCGTACGCCGCGAAATCGCGCGTATCACCCTTGAAAAACTTATTCAGGACGGAAGAATCCACCCCGCACGCATCGAAGAAATGGTCGATAAGGTCAAAAAAGAAGTTGACGGACTTATCAAAGAAGCGGGCGAAAATGCGGTGTTCGAGTGCGGTATTTACGGCATTCATCCGGAACTTATCAAAATTTTGGGCAAACTTAAATATCGTACAAGCTACGGTCAGAACGTGTTGCAACACTCGCTGGAAGTCGCGTTCCTTGCAGGCGTTATGGCGTCGGAACTCGGCGCGGACGTCAAAGTTGCGAAACGTGCGGGGCTTTTGCACGATATCGGCAAAGCGGTTGACCACGAAATCGAGGGCACTCACGTCCAGATCGGCGTCGATTTGCTGAAAAAATATAAGGAAAGCGCGGCTGTCATTCACGCGGTTGCGGCTCACCACGGCGACATCGAGGCAACGAGCGTCGAAGCAGTCCTTGTTCAGGCAGCCGACGCAATATCAAGCGCACGTCCCGGCGCACGTCGCGAATCGCTTGAAAACTACGTCAAACGCATTGAAAAGTTGGAAACAATCGCAAATTCATTCAATGGCGTCGAACAGTCTTACGCAATTCAGGCAGGGCGCGAAATCCGCGTTATGGTCAAACCCGAGGTCGTCGACGACACCACCACGGTTTTCCTTGCAAAAGAAATCGCCAACAAGTTGGAAGCGGAACTCGAATACCCCGGACAAATCAAAGTTACGGTTGTCAGGGAAATCAGAAGCGTCGACTACGCAAAGTAATCAATTTAACCCAAAACCAAAACAAAAACCGTCCGAAAGGGCGGTTTTTTCTATACAAAAAAAGACACCGCGATTTTTCGAAAGAGGTGGATTCGTATAAGAGCGGAACATAATCGTCTAAGTCAACAAACAAAACTTCGTTTTACGCTGCGCCGCTTGTTTTCTATGAAAACACGTTTGTTGACTATGTCCGCTTCAATCGATAAAAAAATACAAGTGCTTTTTTATCTCATTTTGCGGTCAGCACCGAAATAGGTGGTTCAGAATCAACACTAATATGCGGAAGAGGTGGATAGCCTCGGCGTTGGAAAGTTTTCAAATATACAGCAAAACGCTGCATTGTGTAGTGCAATGTTAAGCAAAGTGAACAACGGCGCCGTTGCTATTGGGCGGTGCGAACCGCGGCTTACGCACGCGGTATCTCATCCGCTATCTTTCGCACAAAAAAAGAAAGCATCGGAATTTCGATGCTTTCTTTTTTGGTGGGAAGAGGTGGATTCGTTTAATAGCGGAACTGGCAAGTTTACTTGCATAAGTGGAGCGTCAGCACCGAAAAGGTGGTTCAGGCGCAACGCGCCGCGCGGTGTAAACCGCGCAGAATCCACGATTCCCGGCATAAAAAAAGACACCGCATTGCGATGTCTTTTTTTTGGTGGGAAGAGGTGGATTCGAACCACCGAAGGCGGTGCCAACAGATTTACAGTCTGCTCCCTTTGGCCACTCGGGA
>ULYQ01044761.1_pt1 | contig 10571 bp, 12 predicted proteins | sample 1962271 | NCBI WGS metagenome assembly ULYQ01 (sample SAMEA4835865, study PRJEB28245) | human gut metagenome | biome: gut microbiome; material: fecal sample | place: Denmark | collected 2008
AAACTATAAACTAAGCCAAACAAAGAAAAGGAGAACAAAATTATGGCAAGAAAACCAATGGTAACAAGAACAATCACAACAACACAGGTAAACGTATTATGTTTGGACATCGTAGCAGGTGAACCTTTCAATCAGCAGGTAACACTTCCACGTACTTATAAGGAAGATAAAAAGCTGATGAAAGCAATCGAAGAAGTAGTAAACACAGAAAGCGTAAAAGCTGTACACGTAGTAGCAAAGGAAGAAGTAGAAACCTTGTACGGAATGAGTGAACAGGACTTCATCAACAATGCTGTAGTACTTGACAACGAAACACGTAGACCGATTGACGAAGCAGACACAGACGAAGAGTAGTAAGATTGTGGGTTGGATAAAAAGCCAGGCCACCAAAATAAACAAAGAAAAGGAGAACAAAATATGGTAGTAAAAGGAAAGTTAATCAAAGCACGTAGACAGGTTAAGACATTTAAGGGTAAAGAACAGGAAGAAAAATTATATATAACTCTTTCTGATGTAACACTGACAAATGAACAGCTGATAGAATTGAAAGAAGCATTTAGGGAAGCAGGTAAGAAATTTACACCATCATGGGTTGATAATTTTGAAGGATACGTTAACGTATCAACAAAATTTGAAATTCCTACAAAGGGTTATGATGGCAAGAAGTACGACAGTTTAGAAGATTATATTGCTGATGAAATGCCAAACTTCTACAATGCAATCGTAAGGCTTTCTCTAATCGTTAAAGATGGTGCTGTATATCCAAAGGCAATCATTTTTGACACAGAAGGAGAAGAGTTTGACCCATTTGCAGACTTTGAAAAATAAGTAGTATAAATTAAGGGCAGGAAACAAAATTGTTTCCTGTCTTTTCATAAGAAAGGTTGAGATTATGGTAAGAAAAAGAAAGCTATCACCACTACAGCAAGAATATAGAAAGCAACGTAGGAGAGTACAGACATTTGTCAGACGTGCTAAAAAACGTGGTTATCAGTTTGAAAAAGGTATTGTACCAAATATCCCTAAAAAAATAACTAGAGGTAGTGTAGAACGATTAAAGAAACTAACGCCTAAAAAACTGTATGAAAAAGCTGAATATGTAGATATTGAAACAGGTGAAATAAAGACACCTAAGCAAAGGCAATTAGAAGTAAGGAAAGAAGCTACAAAGAAAGCTAAAGAAACAGTACAAAGAAAGAAATATAGAGAGACAAAGTACGATAAAATAACACCCGATATTTATATTCCAACAATATCAATTCTTGATAAAATAAGAGAGTACATAGAAAGCATACCACCTATTAGAGCATTTGCTACACGTAAAACAGGCTCGTTTTATGAAGATTTTTCATCAAAGAAAAGTTCATTACTTTCAATTTTAGAAGATAGATATAATGATACAGAAGAATACGATTTAGAACAGGAATTTTTGCAAAAAGAAAGTGAAATAGCAGAGTTAATACAACTAATAACTTATTCTAGTGATAGTGAAAGTGTTGGTTATTCATTTGTTAAACTTGCTATACTAATTAAAGGTAGTTCCTTGTCACATGAAGAAGCCGAAGATATTTCAAATGATGCTGATTATTTAAACGAAATGGAATGATAATATGAAAGTAAAACAGTACAGATATTTTGTAGGCGATTTTGAAACAACAGTATATAAAGGACAGGTTAATACAGAAGTATGGGCTAGTGCTAGTGTTGAACTATTTAAGGAAGAACCTGTAAAAATTTTTCATTCAATAGAAGAACAATTTAACTATTTTCTATCATTAAAAACTAATATAATAGTGTACTATCACAACCTTAAATTTGATGGTGCTTTTTGGTTATCTTATTTGTTAGTTGATTTAGGATATGAACAGGCATACAAATCATTAAATGAACAAGGAACAGAAGTAGAATGGTTGAAAGAAAAAGACATGCATAATAAATCATTTAAGTATTCTATATCTGATAAAGGAATGTGGTATAGTATTGTAATAAAAGTTAACAATCATTTTATTGAAATAAGAGATAGTTTAAAACTTTTACCTTTTAGTGTTAAGAGAATAGGGGATTCATTTGGTACTAAGCATAAAAAGTTAGACATGGAATACACTGGATTAAGATATGCAGGTTGTGAAATTACAGAAGAAGAACAAAAATATATTGCAAATGATGTACTTGTTGTTAAAGAAGCATTAGAAATAATGTTTAATGAAGGGCATAACAAATTAACTATTGGCTCTTGTTGTCTTGAAGAGTACAAGAAAATACTTGGTAAAGATGAATATGATGTAATGTTTCCGTCTTTAACAGATTATACTATTGATGAACAATTATATAAATATAATAATGCTGATAGTTATATAAGAAAATCGTATAAAGGTGGTTGGTGTTATATAGTCAAAGGAAAAGAGAACCAAATAAAAACAAATGGAACGACAGCTGATGTTAATTCCTTGTACCCATCTATGATGAGTAGCGAGAGTGGTAATAAGTACCCTGTTGGTAAACCTACTTTTTGGAAAGGTAATTTTATTCCAGATAAAGCCTTAAAGTCAAACAGGTACTTCTTTATAAGAATAAAAACACGTTTTTATATTAAAGAAAACAAGTTACCATTTATTCAAATTAAAGGTAATTATCTGTACAAAGGAACAGAAGCATTAGAAAGTAGTGATGTGTATGATAAAAATACTGATAAATATTACTCTGTGTACAAAGATTTAGCTGGAAATGTACATGATACAAGGGTTGAATTAACATTAACTATGACAGATTATTATTTAATGTTAGAACACTATGAATTAGTTGATTTTGAAATATTAGATGGTTGTTATTTCTTTGCAGGATGTGGACTATTTGACGAGTACATAGAAAAATATAAAAAGATAAAGCTAGAAAGTAAGGGTGCTTTACGTGAGTTAGCAAAACTATTTCTTAATAATTTGTATGGTAAGATGGCAAGTAGTACAGACAGTTCTTTTAAAGTAGCATTTGTAAAAGAAGATAAATCTGTTGGTTTTATTTCAGTAAAAGCTGATGATAAACAAGCAGGCTTCATAGCTGTAGGTTCAGCTATAACATCTTATGCACGTAACTTTACAATACGTGCAGCACAACAAAATTATTATGGTGTAAATAAACGTGGTTTCATATATGCTGATACAGATAGCATACATTGTGACTTAAAACCTACAGAAATTAAAGGAATAACAGTACATGATAAAAACTTTTGCTGTTGGAAACTAGAAAGCTGTTGGGATATAGGAATATTTGTTAGACAGAAAACATATATTGAACACGTTACACATGAAGATTTACAAGAAATAGAACAGCCATTTTATAATGTAAAGTGTGCAGGTATGCCACAAAGATGTAAAGATTTATTTATAAAAAGCATGGAAGGAATTACTAAGGAAGAAGAAAAAGAATATACAGAAGAACAATTAAAATTTTTATCAACTAAACGTACACTACAAGACTTTAAAATTGGCTTAATAATTCCCGGAAAACTAATACCAAAGAGAATACGTGGTGGTGTACTATTAGTAGATACAACATATGAAATGAGATAAGGAGAGCATATGAATAAAGAACAATATATTAGTATATTAGAACATCAAATTGAAGTATTAACTATTGAACTACAATGGTATCCAAATGATGAAAGAATATCAGGTAAAATTGCAGGTATAAAGTATGCAATAGATGTACTTAAAAGAGGTGAATAATATGAAAGAAATTTTATTATGGATAATAGTAATAATAGGAATAATAAATATATCAAGAAAGGGTGAATAATTTGTTTAGTTGGATAATTAAAACATACCGAAAATATATTAAAAGAGAATGTCCACATATTTGTATTATTTGTGAACATAAAAAAAGAATGCTTAGAAAACAAATGGTGGTTATAACAAAAAGAGTAGGGCAATCAAAGATTGTTACCTACTCTTTTTAACATATCTATAACACACGCTATCATTAAGCAACCTGCGAAGTTGACAAATGATTATGGCACTATCTTCCAAGTGTGCAACCCATAACATTCAGAATAATACACGTATGCAGATACCTAGTATGAAATACATTTCAATAATGCTTCTTTACTTTTTAAATCTTTAAATCTAAAAGCACCATGTTCAAAGAAAAATCTCAAATTACTAATAAAGAAATCATTATTTTTTAACATTACATAATTTATATTATGGTCTTCTGTTGTAACACTAATTCTTGTAGGGAATGTTCTATCTGCATGGTCATCACAGTACAAAATTCCTAACTCTTTATATTCCCTAATAGCATAATCAGAATTTTTATATCTAATTGTGGCTAAATATTTACTAGCACAGTTTTCGGGTTTTTCTATAAATGCTTTGTTATCATTTAAGTATACACTTTCACTAGAATAAGCTACATATTCATTCTTAGAAAATGCTTTATTAACACCACTTTCTTTTTGTGCAAGGCTTGCACTTTCTACATATCCCTGTTCTAAAACAAAACCATTACCTTTTAAGAACTTAGTTTTATCATCAAGCCTTGAACTAATATCCATTTCAGTATAGTATGGATTGATTATACTAACAGGATTAGATAACATATAAACAGGTACATATCTAATTTGTTCACCATTTCCACGTGCTACTGATGTATGAATACTTAAAAATTTTCTAATTTCATCAGAACAATAATGATTAGTTTCACTTTGAAATTCATCAAAAATCATTCTCATAACATCACTAAACAAATGACTATATTTCTTTAATTGGTCTGCGCTATTAAGTGATATAGCATAACCACAAGATTTATCATTTATAAATAACTCATGGAATATACCACTTGCCCTACGTTTGCTTGTCATAGTTGTATTTGGAAAGAACAGTTTTCCTATATCTTTATAAAACTTTTCAGCACAATCATCAAGTTCATAGTTGTACCGATATATTAGTGCAAATTTTTCACCTTTATTCATGAATCTATTAACACATAATCTTCCAAAATATGTTGTTTTACCACCTGTTCTATTAGTGGTACACATATATATCTCAGGTTTATTACCATTGATATCATTCATTGACAATAGCTTAGTACCATCATAATATTTACTTTCCATATTGTCGTACCCTTCCTTTTAATAAATAAAATTTCTTCTATTAAATTATATCATATATATTGACTTTTGGCAAGTTTTAATTTATAATAATAATTGATAGAAAGGGGTGATTTATATGGACATGACAGCAATTACAACTTTAATAGGTTCTTTCGGTTTTCCAATCGTTGCTTGTATTGCTATGGGTTGGTATGTAAAATATCAGACAGACCAAAACAAAGCTGAAACAGAAAAAATGAGAGAAGAACATTCAAAAGAAATGGAAAAGGTAACCACAGCTTTAAATAACAATACTCTTGCTATTGAAAAGCTGTGTATAAAGTTAGGTGATGACAACGTTGGTTAACAAAATATCCCAAAATGGAATTGACTTAATTATGTCATTTGAAGGTTTAAGACTAAAAGCATATAAACCTATTTCTACCGAGAAGTACTATACAATAGGTTATGGCCATTATGGTTCTGATGTTAAGAAAGATATGGTTATTGATAAAAATAAAGCAATCGAATTATTAAAAAAAGATTGTAAAAAATTTGAAAATAATGTGAATAAATATCAGCCACGTTATAATTTTAATCAAAACCAATATGACGCATTAGTTTCATTTGCGTATAACATAGGAAGTATAGATGGTTTAACTAAAAATGGTACAAGGTCTATCGAACAGATAGAAAAAACTATACCACTTTATAACAAGGCGGGTGGGAAAGTTTTAAAAGGTCTAACTACTAGACGAAACAAAGAATTAGCCTTGTTTAAAAAAGGTAACACAAACAATATTTATTATCCCAAGTATACAGGCACATCACTTTCAATAATTGACGCACTCAAAAGTGTAGGTGAAAAAGATACAAGTTACAATCACAGAAAACAGATTGCAAAGACAAATGGTGTACTTGAATATAAGGGTAGTAAACAGCAAAATGAACTATTATTAAATTTACTAATAATAGGGAAACTATTAAAGTAGGTTCTAATTATGGCATGGATTTCTAAAATTGGTACTATTAAAACAGTCACAATGTCAAATGCTGAAAGACAAAATAACGCAACATTATTTTATGATTATTTTAAATCACTAGATTTTACATTAGAAGCTGTTTGTGGTATGCTAGGTAACATAGAAAGAGAAAGTTGGATAAATCCTGGAATGAAACAAGGTACAAGCACTGCACTAGGATGGGGTTTAATTCAATGGACACCTAGTACAGATTTGACAGATTGGTGTACTAAGAATAAGTATGCATGGTATGATGGTACAGCACAATGTATGCTAATCAATAGTGAAGGAAACAATGAAGCAGGTGTAAGTGGTAGATGGATTCCAACAAAGGAGTACCCTTATACATGGAAACAGTTTTCAAAGTTAAACGATTATGAATTAGCAACAAAAGCATTTCTCTATGAAAGAGAAAGAGCAGGTAAAGAAGAATTAGCAGAACGTTTAGCAAATGCGAAAAAATGGTATCAATATTTAAGTGGGGTTACACCACCAACACCACCAACACCAACTCCACAAAAAAGAAAGAAAATGGCTATCTATATGATGATTAGACGTAGATATTAAGAAAGGAGTGACAAAATGTCAGTATTAAACAAGGAACAATTTATGGCTAGATTGCAGGAACATATTGGTGAAGATAATTCTGATGAAGCATTAGCTTTTATTGAAGATATGCAGGACACCTTTAATGACATGGAAACTAAATCTAGCGGTAACAGTAATGAAGAATGGCAGAAAAAATATGATGAGTTAGACAAATCATGGAGAGATAAGTATAAAGCTAGATTTTTCAACACAGAAACTACACCATCTGATGTTAAAGAAGACCAGAAAAAAGATGTTAAAGAAGATGGTGAAACAGAAAACATTTCATTTGATGATTTATTTGAAGAAAGAGAGGGCTAAGAAATGGCAGTAAAACCAAAAATTAAAACACTTACAAATAGTTCAGTAGATATTTTGAACGCTATTAGAAATTCAGCAACAAATCAGTACAAGAATTATGTACCTGTTGCTACACAGGACGCAGATAGTATTCGTGAAATCGGTGCAATCATTATGGATATGCCACAGTTACAGAATGAATTTTTATCTGCACTTGTAAATAGAATTGGTAGAGTACTTATCACTTCTAAAATGTATGACAATCCTTGGGCTATGTTTAAAAAAGGTATGCTTGAATTTGGTGAAACAATCGAAGAGATTTTTGTTAATATTGCAAAACCTTTTCAGTTTGACCCTGCTGTTGCAGAAACTAATTTATTTAAACGTGAAATTCCTGATGTACGCTCTGCATTTCATATTATGAACTATCAGAAGTACTACAAAACAACTATTCAGAATGACCAATTAAGACAGGCATTTTTATCATGGGAAGGTATCACAGACCTTATTGCTAAAATTGTTGACGCTATGTACACAGGTGCTAATTATGATGAATTTCAGACTATGAAATATATGTTAGCAAAGAATATTCTAAATGGACGTTTAACACCTGTATCAATTCCTGCTGTATCTTCTGCAAATATGAAGAACATTGTTTCAACAATTAAAGGAATATCAAACAAACTTGAGTTCTTATCAGAAGATTATAATATTGCAGGTGTTAAAACTCACACAAAGAAAGCAGACCAGTATTTACTTGTAAATTCTGAATTTGACGCTGTTATGGACGTTGAAGTATTAGCTTCAGCTTTCAACATGGATAAAGCACAGTTCGCAGGACATAGAGTTCTAGTTGATGGATTTGGTGATTTAGATATTGAAAGATTAAATATCTTATTTGCTGATGACCCAACATATACAGAAATTAACTCTAATGAACTTGAGGCTTTGAATGCAATTCCTTGTATTCTGGTTGACAAAGATTATTTTATGATTTTTGACAATTTCTATAACTTCACAGAACAGTACAATGGTGAAGGCTTATATTGGAATTATTGGTACCATGTATGGAAAACATTTTCTGTTTCTCCTTTTGCTAATAATGTACTTTTCATTCCTGCTGAACCATCTGTTACAAGTGTAACAGTTACGCCATCTGAATTATCTGTTGAAGCAGGACAGAGTGCTTCATTAACAGCTAATGTTGTAACTACATCATTTGCACCAAAGACAGTAACATGGAGTTCTAATACAGAAGGTGTAACAGTAAATGGTGCAGGAGTTGTAACAGTTAGTGAAAATATTGCCCCTGATACAGTAGTAACAATTACAGCAACATCTACTTATGATACAAGTAAATTTGGAACAGCTACATTAACTGTAAAATAATAAATCTTAACTACTAAACTATAGGGGTGTTAACAGCACCCCTATTAGAAAGGAATGATAATATGTTTATTCAACCAAATAGTAATATCAAAATATATAATGATATTCCGTTGGATAATAAATATGAACATACATTATATTTCCCAAATATTAGTTCACAGAATGCTTATTTTCATCCAACAGGTAAACCCAAGGCTAAATATGTTTTAACAGCACAGAGTTACCAAAGAGTAGTAAAAAGTAAAATGAGAATAGCCAAAAAAGCAGAAGATTTATATGATTGCAATTATTTAGCATTTCAAAATGCTTCTTTTGGAACAAAATGGTTCTATGCTTTTATCACATCTGTTGAATATATCAATAATGAAACAAGTGAAATAACATTTGAAATTGATAAGATTCAAACATATTGGCTTGATTTAACATTAAAAGAAGCATTTGTAGAACGTGAACATTCATCAACAGATAATATTGGTGATAACATTGAACCTGAACCTATAGAAGTTGGAGAGTATTTATTTGACGATTATACTGAACTTACAGATAATGGTGGTGGTTCAAACATTTCTTATAAAAAAACTTGTGTTTTGATAGCAACCAGTGATACAACAGGAAGTGTAGTTGATGGTACACAATATGATGGCGTTTATGGTGGAGCAAAAATAAGGGCATTTAACTCTAGTGATATAACTAGCATTAACACATATTTAGCAACATTTGTGCAAGCACCAGATACAGTAGTAAGTATGTACATTTGCCCTACTATTTTAGTAACTTATACATCAATTCCAACAGGCGGTGTAGATTTAGCAAGTACAGCAATATCTAATGGTTATACTTTATATGGTAAAGCTATTACAAATAGTGATAAGTTTGGAAATTATAAGCCAAAGAATAAAAAGATTTATACTTATCCTTTTAATTATTTTCAAGTAGATAATGGTAATGGACAATCATTACCAATTAGATATGAATTTTGCAAAAATTTAAAACCGCAATTTACTTTATATGGTACTATAAATCAACCTGTTCAATTAGTTTTAGCACCGACTAATTATAAAAATGTTGAAGGCGGTGAAGGGTTATCAAGTGTATTGCTAACAGAAAAAATAACTTTAGAAAGTTATCCAATGTCATCATGGTCTATAGACACATATAGTGCGTGGATTGCACAAAACGCTGTACCTATGCTTATTGATATAGGTAGAACAGGTGTTAATGGTGTTGGTAGTATATTAAATGGTAATATAGGTGGATCGATTTTTGGTTTATCTAATTTAGTAGGAAATATATTAACAAATCAATACAAAAATAGTATAGCGGCTGATACAATACGTGGATACACAAGTTCTTCAAATGCTAATGTAGCACATGGTTTACAGTCATTCTTTTGTGGAAGATGTAGAATTACAGAACAAAGAGCAAAAGTTATTGATGAATATTTTACACGTTTTGGTTATGCAACTAATAGAATTAAAGTACCAAATATTAGTGCAAGAAAAATATGGAATTATGTTAAAACAGCAGATTGTAAACTAATAGGTCATGCACCTGCTGATGATATAACGTTTATAGAAGGACTGTTTAATAAAGGTATAACCTTTTGGAAAGATAGTAGTAAAATAGGTGATTATACTGGAGATAATTCAATAGGATAAGGTGGTGGACAAATTGAAAAGAAAAGTTAAAGATTCACAATTTTGTGAAAGCGTGTACATGAATAACAGAACATACTTACAATATTATAATCGTCTAACAGAATTAGCATTAAGCATGTTTGAATGGAAAAACCTTCCCGAAAGTGTTGACCCACGTTTTTTAGAAATGTGTTTATTTAGTGATGGTTATGCTGTATTTTTTGAAGATGAAGTCTTAGGTTATTTATGTTTGCAATGTATGATAGGTGGTAAATTAAATGTTTATCGCATACCAATGGAACGTACAGCTTATGCTACAAATGGTTATAATAAAAAATTAAATGAAACAAACAGTGTTATTATTTATAATAACTATTTGCACACAAATTCTATGCTAGATGTTGAAATGTTTAGTAAACGTTTGTATAATTTAGATAGAGCTATTGATGTAAATGCCAATGCACAGAAAACACCTGTACTTATTAAATGTGATGAAACACAGCGTTTAACAATGAAAAACTTATATAAACAATATGATGGAAACGAACC
>ULYQ01046166.1_pt1 | contig 10531 bp, 5 predicted proteins | sample 1962271 | NCBI WGS metagenome assembly ULYQ01 (sample SAMEA4835865, study PRJEB28245) | human gut metagenome | biome: gut microbiome; material: fecal sample | place: Denmark | collected 2008
TTCAATAAATGCAGAAATGTCTTTGCCCATAGAACTGAGAGATTCAGAATATCTCCCAATAATTTGTTGCAAACTTTCGCTTGTAGCAATCGTCTCATCCACCTGTTTCTTGGCAGATTCAACTTCAGCAAGGTTGGTTTCAAGGCGTTCCAAAGCCGCATTAATATCGTATGCCATGTTTTATTTGTTTTTATTGTTATTTTTTTTGTTGTCTGTTTTTACGTATTTTCCAGTGAAGTCATTAAACTTCTTCTCATGAATAAAAAGCATTAATGCCTCCTTGCCATTTTTAATAAGATCCTCTTTGATGAATTCTTCTTTCGCTTTATGAGCAAGAATATCATTAAATCGGTCTACACACTTCCATATTTTACTTTTTTCTTTTTCGTATAATGACATAAATCCATCGACATATCCATTCAGTGCATTGCTCTTTAGTGTGTCATTACTTCCTGCTCCTAAAAAGGCAACACAGTAAGTGAGAAGTAAAAGAAGGGTTGCATTGTCAGGGTGTGCCCTTAGACACAGCAATGTAGCACCATAAAGATGTTTTAGATTGTCTACTTCACTTCCAGAGTTATCTATTGAGACCACCTCAATGTATTTAAGAACCGTATCGAAATCTTCTTTTCCGTTCTCATCTGTGTCTTTGGAAAGTGAATAGCATTGTCCATTGACCTCGTAATCATGCCTTGCATATTTTGAATTGAAATACAAGTGGATAAACTCTTTCAGCCATTTGTCATTATGTTCGGTCTCTTGATGGACGATACTGTCCTCACAAGCAACACGCATATCTTCAATAGCGCGAAATCGCTTCTTTTCCAAGTTGTCATATACAAATGCCGTGAGGAATCCTAAGCATTTGTCAAGGTAGTTGCGACCTTTTTGATTGTTTATTTGCTCAACCTTTTTATTGGCTTGTTCGAGAGAATAGTATTTCAAGAAGAAATCAAGCATAAAATGTTTGAACTCTTCTTCAGACCTATTTCGAATCTTCAATTCGTATGTCTGCGATAAGTAATCAATGGTTACATCTTCAACCAAACCGATGCAGCATAAACGATAGATAGCTTTATCAGTGTCATCTTTATCGCGCTTTTTGCAGAATAATTGTCTTAGTCTACTATATATATTGTTTGCTGCGTGATACCGTAACCACCGCGCATCACCAGAACATCTACTAATTTGTGCTATGAGTTCGTCAAAATCACTAACCTTATTTAGTTTCAATTTTCCATATCTATCCTCGCAGAGGGCAAACCACCCTTGTTGTTTGGCTATATTTGCAATCTCAGTTCTGATGGACTCTTCAAACTGCTCAAAATCCTGTTGGACTTGATTCTCCCATGAAACTGTTACGTATACATAGCCATCTGCATTGGCTTTAGCCATGGCACTATAAATGCCTTCTTCTGAATTGTCCACACCTTCCAAAGGACGGAGAAGAGCACGTGCCGAATGGTCATCATATCCGCAGAGTATTTTTTTTAAAGACTCACAGATATTTTGGCATATAGTGTAGTCGAAATTGATGAAATTATATCGTGGGGAAAGATTATCCAGAAATATGTAACCATATTGCTTCTGATTGTTTTCCTTAGATAGAATTTTGACCGCATTTTTGTTGAGGTCAAGTTTCAGCAAAACATCATCATTTCCTGTTTCGTCAATGAGCAACCCTTGGACTTCCTGAAGGCGAGTTGGCTTGACATTGAGAATCCTGTCAGTCAATTCTATAAGAACAACTTTCTCTTTGTACAAGCCGCGGAAGGAGTTGTTGTGAAACCATAGAACAATGTCCTTATCCACACTCTCAATGAACCCTTTTTCCTTGCATGTAGTCATTAGTTGCTGTGAAACGTCTTCGCCACAATTATTATCATTGCATAACGCAAGAAAATCTGAACGCAGCACAAACTTATTGACATAAGATTCCAACCATGTAGGGTCTACATTCAAAGTTTTAAGTATTGCAACACGAAGGTCATTAATTTTATCTATGGTAAGATGGATAAATTCTGAAGAGTCATACAAGATGTATGCTATAGCGTGTTTTTTGTCACGACCTGCACGTCCTGCTTCTTGTACAAAACTTTCAATGGAAGAAGGATGATTGAAATTAATAGTAAATCGCACATTGGGCTTGTCTATACCCATGCCAAATGCTTTGGTCGCGACCATAAGGTTTAAATCATTTTCATTGAATCTTCTCATGTCACCCGAAGGCTTGTCACCACCAACAAAGGTGCCGATTTTCAATAAGTTTCCACATTCGGCCTCTAAGTCTGTTGATATTCCGACACGAGTTCCCCATTCATTGTCTTCTACGCCAAATGAACCATGGGCATGAGGACAGAATACGATACCAGCATTGGGATATTTTTCATTATTGTCAGCATCATAGAATTGTGACGCGATATAACTCATCAAATGACATTCTTTGTTCTCATCACTCGTATTATATAGTTGAATATCATTAGGAATTTGCTTTAGAAGCTCATACATCTTTCGCCTTTTTGATTCTGCGACGATGTCCTTTAAGTCCCATTCTGATTGCGCTTTCAACAAATGTTGATTATATTCTTCTCTTAGTGGTTCGAAATCAGACTCAACATTAATGATACGATATATTAACTCTGGACGTGAATCATCCTCTGAACGGACTATAGTTTCACTGTCAATAGAAAGATTTCCGCCTAATGTCAGTTCTCGCTCAACATCGGCAAGGACATCAAATGACGCAGTGGCGGTTAATCCAATAACAGACAATGGACGACCTGTTTTAGTATGCATATAGTTTATCATATTGCGTCCAAGATGCAAATATGAGGGACGGAAATCATGTCCCCATTCAGATACACAGTGAACTTCGTCTATAACGCCATAAGAAAAGTAAATGTGATTCTTTTCTGTCATCGAAATCAGGCTATCACGGAAATTCTCCATCATGTACCTTTCTGGTGAAAGAAGCATAAATTGAAGTGAGCCATTTTGTAGCATGTTTAGCTTCTTTGCTTTAGTCTTACCATCCATACCGCCATTGACACAATCACTTGCGTCAATCCTTAATGTATGTAATCCGCGAACTTGGTCAACCATTAAGGAAACAAGTGGGTCAACGACAATTGTAACTCCTGGCTGCAACATAGAGGATAATTGATAAGTCAAAGACTTTCCGCCACCAGTAGGCAAAAGTCCTATTGTTGTTTTATCCGACAGCGACCGACTTAATATAGGCAACTGACCATGACGGAAGGATGGTTTCCTAAAGATGTTCTGTAAGAAGTATGTAAGCAATTGCTCTCTTTCTTTAACGGCTACATACGTTCCCGTCGCATTCTTTTTTACGAAAGGAGGATATATGATATTCTCAGCTGAACATATTGTTCTTTCTTTCTTCTTGTAATGAGAGGAACGTATAATATATACAACATTTGCCTTAACATTAAGCGGTAATGCATCTATATTATCACGTAACAGCATAGAGATGTCAATGCAAATGTCAAAGTCCTTATCGGGAACAGACGTTTCAACAGCATTCTTCATATGAAGTTTGGAATCGGCAAATTCCTTGGTTGAAACAATGGTAAGACTTATTGGGGGCAGTTCCTTATTAGAACCATCCATAGCCGAAATTTTCTTAAAAGACTTTTTGAGAAGGTCTATTGCAATAGCAGCGCAAGGTACATCACGCTCTATTACCAATATATTCCACTTTTCTGATGCTAAATTAACGGCACCAGACAACAATGCTTGCAAGAGAGTTCTCTCAATACGAGCTATTGCAAGAGGCGAAAGGACTATCTGAAGTGTATCTTTCCACTTGCCTGTAATGTGTTTTTGACTATTGCGCTTTATTGTTGTAAGATACTTGTTCAACGAAGCCTCTTGTTCCCAATTCTGCAAAAACGAATAGTCCTTCAACTCTTCTAAGCGATAGGTGTCCCAACCGCTATCGAATGTCAACTGGTCTCTGCTCTCATCGCGCAGTTTTTGGAAGATATTTGAGTGATACGGAACACCGTCTAATTCAAATATAAACCCTGTTCTTGTTTCTCCATAAGGCATTTCAAAGGAAAAATCAACCCTTTGGTCTCTACTGAATCTCTTGTTTGGAATATTTACAATTGTAGAAAGAGGACGTTGTGGCTCAAGAAGTTGAATCAAATATTGACTATCAGTTTTGTTCAGATACTTTTCAATAAAGTTTTTTTCAAACTGACTTTCAAGCATGTCACCATTGTAAAAATCCACGTCAAAACGTGGGTCAACCACATGAAGTGCTTCGTTAATCTCTGTCTTAGATATTTTATGTTTAGACTTGAAGTTGATTACTTCATTTGCCAGTGGCTTTGTTGAAATATCAAAAATATCAGAAAAGATATTTTCAATTTCAACAGGAGCTATTGTTGGTAAGCCACGCGACACAATATTAGCGAGAACCGCAAGTTTTGAATCACAATTCTTGACGATTTCAAGTGATTTGTTTGATTTGACGTCAAATACGGAAAGTGATTTGAAAAGTTCTTCCGTTTCTTTTTCAATATCTGACTTTGCATATTCCTCGGCAACTGAATCAAGAATATATCCGGCAAAGAACTGGTCATTCTTGTGAAAATCCTCAATACGTTTGCGAATATCCAGAATGCTTTCAATTCGGCTAAACTCCTTAAAGAAAACACGAAGTGAAATCGTCCATTTGTCTTTCCACATACCACTTTCCTTGTTGAATGTTGCATACATATCATCAGGATCAGTTGCCGCAATAAATTCATCCACGCGTTTATTATTGAAATAAAAAGGACCTACGCAGATAAAGTAATTGGAACCGAAAAAAGACTTTTGGAACAAATGAGTAAATTGTGCCAAGTCAAAAGCATCCACATCAAGAATATTGCTAAATAAATGCAACTTTCTGTGATTAGAACGAACAAAATCTTGCTCGGTCAAATCATCAAAGGCCTTATTGACAACATTAACTCTTATGTCTTCATAGCAAGATAATACTTCCCTTGCCCTTTGTGTAGCGGGAATAGAAGGATCTATCAAATTGACTGCGACAATATTGTGCGCTATATTCCTTGAACGAAGAAAATCAAGTAAACAAATAGATGCGGTTCCTTGACCACACCCCCAATCATAAATCTCGATTCCTTCAGAAAAGATTGATGAAACATCAGGCAAGCAAGCGAAAGCATCATCAAGCTTGGCTTTATGCATTTTGCCAAAGCACATTAGATACATATTCAGATGTATTTCATCATCAAGAATATCTTTTCCACGCTTCAAGTCATTATACAACTTGTCCAGCACCATCTGGTCATTCGGTAATAATGCCAGGGCGGTTTTACGCATTCCAATAAAGGAAATGTTATTTCTATGTATGAATTCTCTTGTAAAATCTGACATCATAATTACTTACCTGTAATGGTTTCTGCGTACGGATTGTTTTTATGTTTCTTCCAGTTACCAATTGCAATCTCTTTGGATGTATTGGCATAGCAATATTCACACAAATGAGGACATGTATTATATTCTCCAATGTCTTTTGCTGCCATGCATTGACAATATTGTCGTTGTCCTGCGTCTTTTTTATGCTTGCTAATAAAATAGTGATTGTTTGGCAATGGAATTGCTCCATTGGGCAATTCTGGTTCTCCGAACAATGATGGTGCTGGAATGTCTTCAACCTTTATCTTCATAAAGTCCATCAGCTTCTTATCCTCCCATGCAAGACGAGCTATCAAATCACCATCAATACAGCGATTGTGCTCAATACCGTATTTATGAATATCTATCTTTTCACCGCAGGTAGCAAGCGAGTAATTCCATCCTCGTTCTTTATTCATGATAGATAATTTCTCTGCAAACTCTTCCATTTGTTCTGTCGTCCATTCATGGTAAGGAATGCCATTTTTCTCAAGATTAGCTTTTACCTTCTTATAAAGGGATATATCCGCAAAACTGAACACCAACTTTTCTGTATATCCTTTCAGTTGATCTCCAATGTTTTTTACCTTGCATAACAAATCTTCAATAGTGATGTTGTCTGTGAGAATCATGGGGTCAAATCTCCACACAACAGCACCCTTTCCTAATCGCTCTACCAAAAGTTTGAAAGTCTCGATACGTTTTGCCAGGGGCGGAACTTTTTCCAACTTCTCAGATTCGTAATCATTGAGTGTGTACTGAATATAACACTTGATATTACGTTCTTCAAGAATGTTAAGGTAATCAAGGAGTGGTCTTGGATTTTTAGACCAAAACACGATGAAACGTGTCTTGTCATAGGAAACGTAGGATTTAACGCCATTAAATGGGTTAGTCCATGCCGAATAACCAATTTCAAGCCGCTTGAAAAACCAGTCCGTATAAAATGCTGGTATGTCGGTACTTCTACTTGCTGATACTATGATGGGAGCTTGTGCTTTGACAAGCCGCCCATTTATGCTTATATCTGTATACTTCCAAGTTGCCATTCTTATTTGTGTTTTATTCTAATTACGAATAATCCTCATGCTGATTCCTTCTTATAAGCCTATCTAAAAAGTGGCTATTGTCTCAGATTCTCTAATTTCTTCTTCTGTCGGCAGATAAAACTGGTTATCATAAGCTCTTCTCTCCCTAAACGTAATCACCGGTGTAACCTTCTTCAAGGTCTTTTCATCGATAATTCCATTCGCATGCAAGTCTGACAAAAACTGAGGTTTCAACCATCCATTATTCCATAGCTCTACATTCTTGTCCCCTGCTACCACACGGCACAGCCGCACTTTATACGGTGATGTGCCTTTCTTTTTGTCTCGTTGATACGTCATGTTCTGTAGCCAGAGCTGGTTGTAGTCGGAGTTTGGTTGATTGCAGAGCTTTGAATAAACGAGACTGATGATAGCGCTTTTTTCCTTTTCATCTTTCAAGGAGTCCACCATTCGGCTAAATACTCGCAGGGCGTAATGGCAACAGCTGACATTCTCTAAGGCTATTTGTGCACAGACCGCTGACATGGCTCGGATGCTGCCTCCTATAAGTCTGCGTTGCTTCATTACTTTTTCGGTCTTTGGTTTACCTCCTTCTATAATAGGTATGGTGGTAACCTCTTCTTCATAAGGCTTGAGCCAATCTTCGATTCTTTTGTCTATGTCCGAGAGCATAGTTTTTATAGAACCACTATCGGGATATTGCCGAGCAAACAGAAGTATGTAGAGCAGGTGTTTCTCAAAACTATCAAAGTCACAACCTTTCTTATTAAAAATAGGTGTGTTGTAGATATAGGCAAGTTTGTCGGGCTTGACGGCATCGGTAACTATACTGTCGCTAATCTTGGTCTTCTTGCTATTCATGCGGAAGTTCAAACTCTCCAGCACGTGTTGAAGAATATATGAAATCTTTTCAAGTTCATCTTTGTCGTTACAGAATATACGGTAGTCATCACGGTAACGGATGATTTCGTAAGGAGCTTTGATACCCTCTCTCTTTATTGCTTCGTGAAGCAATAAATCGGAATAGCCAAGGATGATTTCGCCAATAAAGTCAAATATGGCACTCCCCTGCGGAATCCCAATGTTGCGCCCTTGTTGGAAGGCACGAAGAAACTTTTGGATGTTCTTAGCTATCGGATTTTTTGTTTTCTGTTCGAACTCTGTATCTTTGAATGAAAATGCCCAATCAAATGCTTGTGGATTCACCGAACCATAACAGTTGGTGATATCAGTAACGAACATATAACGATAATCCAAGGACAGCTCTATGCTTCGCTGTTCAAGCGTATTCCACCAGTTGAGTATAGTTGTGGACTTATGAAATGGCTCTTTCGTTTTAGGTATGACAGGCAATGCGCAAGATGTAATATGTGGCACGGTGAACGTCTCAAAAAGTTGCTTTACGACAGTCCATGACTGTTCATTGCAAATTTCCCTGACAAGGAAATAATAAAGGAATGGATTGGCAAGAATAATGGGACGAACAGCATAACGTCCATCCTTATTTAGCAGAATGTCAAGGTTTACATCTGATAATTGTTCTGGTGACATACCCTCTTGCAAACACTCTTCATAGGGCGTTTTGCCAACTGCGTTCTTGACATTTTGGAGCAAATCATCGAATACAAAATATTCTGGAAGTTCAAATCCATGATATTGCTCTGATTTCAAAAAGAAATCCATTGCCTCTGTATGATTAAGACTAAGTATATTTTTCGTATTTTCGGTCATAGATATTATGATGATTTAATGTTCTACATATGGTTTCATCGCATTCTTTGGCACATACGCTGTTGCCACTAAACATCCATCAAAGAGTTCTACTAAAACCCTCTGCTGCCCAGCAATTCTTGCCACCCTACCACGTATATCCTTAAACTCTCCCTCTGTAATAACGACTTCATCCCCTAACTTATATTTAATATTCTCCGAAGTAACCTGGATGATGTGAGGATTATGTATGGAAGTTAAGCGAATAAAATTATTCATGGCAGCATCAGATACAACAAGAGGAGGATTTTTGGTTGACGAATTTTCACAATGTGAGGTGTGGTCGTAATAGTAACTCAACAAAGCTTTATTCTCTGGAGCCTTGATGTTCTTGTCTTGCAAAAATGAGTCAACTTGCTCTGCTAAGGCATGAACAAAGAGAAATGATGGGAGAAGAGGCTCTGTGATGATTCGCTTTTTACCTTGTTTCCTAATCTCTTTGTATCGTAAAGGAATATAGCATTCCAATCCTTTAGCTTCGACGAAAGCTTTTGCCTTGACAATACGCCCATACGAAACTCGCAGCACGAACCATTGCTTGTTTCCAGAAGGCACATTCTCTACCGATACCCCACCTTTATTCTCTTGGATGGAGGGCGTACAAGAGGTAAGTCTTGCACTTGGACACGATGAACCTGTGTCGGTAGGTTGCCCATTATACAATGAAGCATTAGCCGTTAAAGGCTGTTTGATTTTATCTTCCAATGTTATATCCAGAGGTTAGATGAAAAACCGAATGACTTTTCTTTTTAAGAATTGTCAAATATTGACCACAAAGGTAAGAATAAAGATTGAGATTAAAGACTTTTAGAGTGGAAATCTTTGTGTTTAGGTTGGTTTTTAACATTTGAGAATACTTGGCAAATTTCCTCTGATAGACGATCACAAGAAACAAGTATATATATAAATAGGTGTAATAGGACTATATTCTATCTTTTATCCCCCAAAACAATATTTTGTTATTGAAAATACATAATGGGAGCATAAATATCTATATTTAGCTTGTTTTGACTTGCTTTTAAGCCTTAACTTATCCTCCATATTTGTACCATAAAGGTTTTAAAGTATTGACTATCAAAGCACTTTATTTACGAGGAGGAAACTTGTAAGGGGAAGTTTTCTGTTATTTCCTTCCGAAGTCGGCTGGGATTTCGCCCCAAGTCTTGGTTTCCCATTTCAGAATAGGGATGGTAACCTGGTGGGTGCGGAGCCAGTTCTCTGCGCGGGCTATGATCTGATGGAGCTGCGCAGTCTGGGGAGTATGCTCCAACTTGGTCTTGCATTGTTTCTTTTTTACCCACAGCTGGGCATTCACGCTGTCGCTGTAGATTACCTTGTCGGTAATCCCCCTTTGTTCCATCAGGGCAAGGGCGTGGACTATGGCGAGGAACTCGCCGATATTATTGGTGCCGTGAAGTGGACCATAGTGGAAAACCTGTGCTCCCGTCTGCAGGTCTATGCATTGGTATTCCATCGGACCGGGATTGCCGGAACAGGCTGCATCTACAGCCCAGGCATTTGCCATTACTTCATTGGGCAATGGTAAAACGGTATCGTTTCTCCATGATGGAGGATTCACAGGCATATTACTCATATTTCTATTATTTCTGTTGGGGTTAAAAAAGCAAATGAGCATGTCCCAATCTTTCTGTTGGGACGATGCTCATTATTTGTCAATAGTCAATATTCTTATTAAATTGTAGGTTATTATATCTTGAATTTCCTTTCTTATAGAGAATTCTTACATGATTATATATAAACCCCCTACATTAGGATCATTACATTCTTTCTGGAACCTCGATGCCGAGAAGGGCCATACCGTTCTTCAAGATCTTAGCGACATTGGCTGCAAGAACCAGACGAGTGATCTTTTCTGCCTCGCTCTCAGCATTCAGGATGCTGTAGTCGTGATAGAACTGGTTGAACTCCTTGGTCAACTCGTAGCAGTAGTTGGCAATACCTCCAGGGTTGTAGTTGTTGCCTGCATCGGCTACGGCTACAGCGAAGTCGTTCATCTTCTGGATGAGGTCGATTTCCTTCTCGTTGATAGGTGCATCTGCGCCCAACTCTGCTGGAATCTCGATGCCCTCGGCTGCTGCCTTGCGCATGATGCTGCGGATACGAGCGTAGGTGTATTGGATGAAAGGACCTGTATTGCCGTTGAAGTCGATACTCTCTTCAGGATTGAAGAGCATGTTCTTGCGAGCATCTACCTTGAGGATGAAGTACTTCAATGCTCCGAGACCCACGATGCGTGAAATCTCCTGACGCTCTTCCTC
>ULYQ01009817.1_pt1 | contig 10415 bp, 9 predicted proteins | sample 1962271 | NCBI WGS metagenome assembly ULYQ01 (sample SAMEA4835865, study PRJEB28245) | human gut metagenome | biome: gut microbiome; material: fecal sample | place: Denmark | collected 2008
TGATATTATAGGTATAAATGAAAATATAGAATTATTAATGCAAAATCGTGATGTATCAGATAAATTAAGTTACTATAAATCATGTGTTCAATATAAAGTGCATAAATTCTATCATTCAGTATATCAGCTTTCATTTATTAAAATTCTTTATTATGACATTTTAAATGAACACTCTTTAAGAAAAGAGAAGAAAAAATGGAAAAATAATTAAATGATGCATGAAGCTTTAATATTGATCAATAAAATGATATCTAGGTATAATCGAAAAGTTTTAGGTAATCTGTGACTTTTTTATTAGAAATCAAATCTATCATAAAATAGCCCTAGACAACATTGAGTTGTCTAGGGCTATAAGAAATTATAAAGCAATCTGCCAAACACTTCACATCGATTTTTTAGAGAACGACTTTGTAAATGGAGTATTCCACGCACTGAGAGCCATCCATTCCATCATTTAGAGCCACCTAATCCATTAATCAGAGCCATTTATACACCTAATTGCAAGACTAGATAAATATACTTACTTATCTGTTAATATCTTACAACTGGATAATATTTTATATCTACAATGCAGTGTGGACTTATACAACCGATTCAATGGACTTCGTCACCGTATCGACTGGACTTTTTTTCCGTATTAGATGGGCTTGCCCATACGTAATATTCAACAAATCAACTAATACCATAAAATATAATGCATAAGGCGGAAAAATGGCCCGCTACACGCGCACCATTTTCCATCTTATGCACCTGCTTTTCTACTTTTCCAATTGCAGTTAATCAATCTCTTGTTCGAACATAATACAAAGATAGTAGTACCACTTCTACAATTCCATATGGAAACAGCCATAAATATGCAAATTCTGGATGTAATTCATCAATAGGTGTTTCTGAATTTTCGATTACAATTGCACCAGACTTTATATCTTCTACTTTTTTCTTATCATGATAGATATGCAAAGGACAAATAATAGCAAGTACAATTATGCATATCAATAATACTCTTCCTGGCTTTTTATTCATAATAATTTACATTAAACACCTTTCTATTTAATACAAAAAACAAAACATTGTATATAAGCAATACTATCATTCCGATTGAATATGGAAAACTACTTGTTCCAGTAATAATCATTGTTGGATCTCTATAAGTAAGTGGATTAATTATATTTATCATATTTAAAGAACCTAGCGGTGATAAAAAGTATAGTCCTGCTATAACAAATAAACTAATAAATAATCCTATATACGCATTTTTAATAAGATAAGAAATCATGAAAGTAAACTGATAATAAACACCAATCAACAGTATAAGCATTACTACTGTCAAAATAATGACAATTCCTAATGTCGTATAATCCAAATAAGGATTTCGTGCCATTTCTGTACTGTAATATGTTAAACCTACATTATACATAGCATTTTTCGAAATACAGCGTTGTGTTCCATTTACAAAATTTTTAATTCTTGAAAAACTAAAACCTGTAATTCCATCCACATTAGCTAAAATTGGATATTTAAAATTTTGAAATCCTGACTTTATGCCTAGAATGATTGAAAATATTAATATGGGAACAAATACAACGCCAAGAATCAAAATGAGATCTGAAGTAAATTTGTATATATAAAATTTATTTTTCAATCCAGGTATAACCATTAAAGATTTATCCAAACCATCGTCATGATAATTTTTTCGTACATTAAAAAATAACAATACAATTAGAATGGGAATGCCCAAAAACAATACATTTCGACTTAGTTGTATTAAAATTGTAGCACTGTCTACGCTTGAATAGCAAAGAGGGCTTAACTCATTTCGGTATAATCTCTCAAAATAACGTGCTCCCTGCTGATATGCTGGAATCATTTCATAGCCAGCCGTTCCTACAGGTTGAAACCATGTGCACTCTTTGGGATTTAGTGGTACTCGTGTTAATTTATATTTTTTTTGAATTTGTTTTAACTCTTTCTCATGATTTGTATAATCAAAAGTAGAATGTGATTTTATCGGTACGCTCGTACGCATATCCACATTGTAACAATAGACTTCCATACCCGTTATATACATTTTCTTCCACTGTTTATTCTCTTTGTAGTATTCAAAAAACTTCCCTTTATTATTTACAGATTCAATCTGTTTTTCGATATATTTTCTTTTCGAATCAGGTAAATTAAAACGAGTTAAAGCACTAACTTCCATTGATCCTTGAGATAATGAAAATACGTCTTCTATCTGTGCCTTATTGTTTAATACAACCAACATGACAAGTTCGCATATAAGTAAAAGCCCAATTAATATTTTAACCTGTGATTTTTTTAAGTTCCGTTTTATTTCAAATTTCATAAATTTAAACATATCAATCACCCGTTACAATCAAATCTCTCTTTTTTAACAATAAAATGCTTAAAATCACACAAACTATTAAAACAACAATATTCATTATATAAATGGTAAAAATTTTATTCTGTTGAAGCATACTAAACATATCAACATTTAGAAATCCAATGAAATAATTTATTTTATGTAAGTTCTGACTAAAAAGATTAACCATTAAATAAAGCGTTATAGTAATCACCAAAGATGTCGTAGTTGATTTAAACAAGCAAGAAATTAATGTATAGACACCTATCAGAAATAAACTCATAGCTATTGTTATAAAAATAATATACATTAGTATCTTACTTTCCATATATATATGATTTCCCACTGAAAATGAATATTGCGTATTTCCCATACCAAAAATCAGTGTATTTACGCCAAATAATAGAACTATCAAACCAATAAATCCAATTAACAAAAAAATAGAAAATACCACTTTGGTAAGAATAATTTTTAAAGTATCGTATTTTGAAGTAAACAATATTTTATACACACCTTGATCGAATTCTTTAAATATATCAAAAATCAAAAGGAAGTATAAAATTAATAAAACTGCACCTAAATAATGATTCGATAAATTCACAGCCAAGTTAGATGTTGTGCAAACATAAGGCGAATGCTTAATTGGAATATGATTCTTTTTTAAATACCTATATTCTTTCTGTGTCTTTTTTAGGTAATCTAAAGAATACGTTGTATACGAAATAATCGTATACTTTTTTGTTTTTCCTTCAATTAGCAAATCATTCCACTGCATTAAATCATCTAAAGAAACTGCAGAAGTAGAATAATCACGGTATAGATCATTTGCACAGGAATACAGCCTTTTAAAATATTCAATCGCATTTCCATAATATTGTTTGTCTTTTTCTTTTTTAGCCAAAAACTGATAATTTGCCATATTCGTAATATCGTACATAGCGTTTTGTCTAGCCTTGGAAAACTGTTCAGTTTTTGCTTCTATGTATACATGATTTTGGTACCCGTTAAAAGAAACATACCCTATAAAAGAACAAAGAATCAATAAGAATACAAGCCAATTCTTTTTTGTGCGAATGAATTTCTGCCATTCATACTTTAACAAATAAACCATATCTATTCTCCATAAATTCTTGTATACATATTCTCTAAATCATCGCTTGTATTAGTGATATCCAGCAGCTGAACGCCTTCTCTTTCTAATTTGCGTAAATATACGGATAGCTCATTTGGATTTTGAATAGAAAATTCATATAGAAAATCTGATAGTTTTCTAAACTGGTGATCTGTTATTATTTTATTCACCCTAATTTGATATGTGATTGTCTGCTCTTGTTTTTCTACCTCTTTAATTTTACCATTTTCAATATAAATAATTCGATCAGCAATCTTTTCAATTTCATTTAATTGATGGCTAGAAATCAATAAAGACATGCCGTATTCATCCACCATTTTACGAAGCTCTTTTCGCAATTCAAATACACCCGATGGATCCAATCCATTCATAGGCTCATCTAACATTAGGAATTGTGGAGAAGATAGCAATGCAATAGAAAGTGCTAATCTTTGTTTCATACCTAAAGAATAGCTAGATACAGGCTTCTTTAAATAATCTCCTATTCGTGTATAATCTGCCATTTGTTGCAGTTTATCTTTCGATACATTTTTTAAGCTGGCAAATATCTCAAGATTTTCATAACCAGTCATATTAAAGAAAAGTCCTGGACTTTCAATCAAACTAGCCTGATGCGACAAAGCCTTCTCTCTTTGACTTTGTATATCATGACCACATATAGTAACATTTCCAGAATCCATATGAATTAACCCACATAAACATTTCATTAATGTACTTTTACCTGCACCATTAGGACCAATAAAACCTACAATTTCATTTTCTCGAATAGAGAACGAAATATCATCTAACACTAAATGATTGCCATATGACTTACACAAATTTAAAACATCTAAAACATTTTGTTTTATCATTATAAATAGCCCTCCTTTTTTTTAGTTAGAAGTTAGAACAATTGAAAATGTTACAAAAGTAAATCAAAATATTTCTTCTATCATTTTCTATTTAATGATTATTTGATCAGAGAGTAAATTAACTATTTCATAAATTTTTTTTGGACAACTTAATTTATAATCCAAGTAATCATTTTCCCTAAATTCAATATGAAAAGTATTTTCAATTTTCAAAATCAAAAATACTAAGTCTTCTGCACATAAGTTAAACGGTTCATTAAAAAGTGACATAGTACTGTTATTGATTACCACATTAACATCCAAATCACAATAACTTGAAATTAAACCATAAATCGCATTCTCATCCATCAGACTCACCTAATTTCTTCATTATATCTTCCATTAATGCCCTTAAATCATTATTACTATTCTTTTGAAATGTAATATCATCATTTAATTTAAGAGTATATGGTGTACTTGCTTCAACATAAAAATTTTTACTAAACAAATAATCAAAATATTGTCTATAACGTCCGTATGTAATTTGTTGTATATCGCAAACAGTATTATCATCACTATACGATTCGGGTATTACCAGAATTTGATAATCAGGACTTGCTATTTCATTTAAGATAGTATAATAAATTCCAAAATCATTAAAAACCACATCATCTAGTTGCATGAACCCACCTTGTACTTGTATTATCAAAACATCTATATCAGATAGTAACATACAATTTATTTGTTTTTTTACTTGATAATACAAATTTGATAAACTCTTATAATTTTCATTATCTAAATTTAAATATCCAGCATTTATATACGATAACAAGACGTCCGGTGAGAGAATCCCGCATTTTATATTCTTCTTTTCGAATTCATATTTTAAATCTACTCCTAAATTACTATTAAAAATAGTATCAAATAAACCAGTTATCATTATAATTGGTTTTTCTATTTCAACTATAGGCATATCGATTTCATAATCTTTTTTATAGGATAACCTGTTTAAATAAAAAGTATTTTTGGGAATTTGGAAAGATGCTTTTTCCTTTAAAAGGTACACTTCACCAATCTCATCCATGCACACTTCCTTAATATCATGTACTTTTAAATTCTCAAATTGAGTAGAGTTAATAGCATAACTAATATCTCTGTTTATCAAGCTACTACCTGCATCAGCAGCTACAACTATATCATTTCTTGTTTTATTTAAATAATGAATCAAAGGATAACTATGATAATCAAATGGATAAAATAACGTTTTATTGGATTTCACTATTCTCACCTCCTTCAAATAAAGCTTCATGTAAAATTGCTTTTGCTCTTAATTGCTCCATAAATGTATTCTGATAATGTTCACAGATTTCTTCAGATTTCTCATTATACACACCACTAACTGCAAAATCCTTGATACACATTTGGCAATCTCTCATTGCTATACAATTTAAACATCTATCAGAAAACAACGAAGTAAAATTTATTAAATCCGTACATTTTTTTAAGTCAAAACCTTCAGTACAATTACCTATCAAAAAATCTTTATTCGTCTCTCCGACTTTTTCACAAGGGTAAAAATTACCATGAACATCCACAAATAGTTTATGTTTTCCTATTGTACACATACCTGATGTCAAAACGAATGGATTATCAATTAATGTATTATTATCAAAAATATATCGATTTGAAATATTTTCTTTTAGAATTTCTGGCGCATTTTCAAATAAGAACAGATCATTTTCGAATTTATATTTTTTTATTTTAGAAATGTAACACAAAAACATTTTATAATAATACTGATTTTTAAATCTATCACTCCAAATATTTTTATTATCAGAAAATAAATCTTCCTGTATTACAGCATTATATCTATATGATTTCATAAATGGATACTCTTTAATTAAATCATCGTATTCATCTAAACACTCTGCCGGATCCATCACCATGCTAATTACGCATTTAGAATCAATATATGGATAATTATTATGTATTTCTTTCAAATTTTGAATTACTGTATCAAAAACACTTCTTTTTTTAGAATAGTATTTTCTATTTTTATCATTAGATTCTTTTGCTCCATCTAAACTTACCATAATCTCAAATTTATTATCTTCAAAAAACCTTAACATTTCATCCGTAATCACCGTTAAATTCGTAGTAATTGAATATATCAATTCCTTACCTAAAAATATATTATTTGCATAATTAACTATATTCTTTATTAAATCAAAATTCAATAAAGGTTCGCCTCCATAAAATCCAATTGATATATTTTCTCTATCAACTGAATGCATATGAATAAAATCCAACACTTTTTTTGCAGTATTTAACGGCATATTCAATATATTATGATTCCTGTTATTCATATTCGATTGAGAATACGGGCAATATGCACATCTTAAATTACAATTCTGTGTTGTTTGAAAAATTACATTTCCTAACTTTCTTTTATAAAAATCATCAATTACATCTGTTTCTGGCCTTTTCGCTAAATTCAATTTTGAAGATTGAAAGAAACCTTTTTTGCACAGATTATCATATTCTTGATCATTTTGAAATTCACTTTCGTTCAAAATCAACTGATATAATCTTGGACTTAGCTTAGAAACTTTATCAATATTGGCATCATAAATATAATAATGATTATTTGTTTTAAATAAACTACAAACTTTTTTCATATTCATCTCCTAAATATATGATATGATCGAACTTTTGCATATCATTTGGATCATGTGTTATATATATAAAAATTGTATTTCTTGTATTTTCTAATACTATATCTAATATTTCCCTTTTTACATCATTATCTAACGCGCTAGTAGGCTCATCCATAATAATGATTTCTTTCATATTCAATAACATTCTTGCTATTGCCAATCTCTGCAATTCACCACCAGAAAAATTTGCACCATGCTGGTCTAATTCATTCGTAATGTAAGTATTTAACTTATTAGGAAAATTTTCAATTTTCTCCTTTAGTCCAACACAATCCAAAACTTTATAAATACTCTTCTCTTCTTCAAGCGTTACTGAAGAATGCATAACTAAATTTTCAACAATTGAAAATGCATTAAATTGAAAATGTTGAAAAACAACACTAACACACTCCAATATATTTGAATGATTATTTATTATGTTATCATTTATCATTATTGAATTTTGCGAATCATATAAACCAGTTAACAGATTAACCAATGTTGATTTTCCAGAACCATTTTTCCCATAAATAACATACGACTCACCTTTTTTAAAGGTATAATTAAAATTTTTAAATATTGTATCATCCTTATATCTAAAGAATAAATTCTTAATTTTCAAATTATCTACTCTTTCAATACGGCTGGTTTCTTTTGTACTAATTTTTTGCTCAAAAATATCATTCACTAAATCAATATATAAGCTACATTTATATAGATTTGGAATATAATCAACTAGTGACATAAAATTTCCACTTATTTCCATAATTCCATTATATATAACTAAAAAATCGCTCAATTTAATAGAATTTAAAATATATTTCACAGCTAGATAAATAATAATCACTAATTGCAAACTCAATTGTAAAAAATTCAGTTCTGTAATAATTCTTAATGATTTTTTGCCATATTTTTCAATACAACTTTGTTTCGTATTAGAAGCTGATATGTATTTATCTTTTACTACTTTAAACCAATCATATATTCTCATATCCCCAATGTATTGCTTCATACAAAATAATCTTTGAATGTAGCTAATGGTTCTATCAGGGGGAATCATTTCTATCGACTTATCATATTCGACTTTTGATTTTTTAAAATTTAAAAATACATCAAAAAAAACAAATAATATAGTAAAAAAAACAAATAACCAATCGTAATAACCAATTATCAACAAGACTCCAATGATTGATAATATAGAAGAGATCATATTAGCACAATTTTGAATATATTCCATCACGCTATTACTTCCTAAAGCAATACAAGAATATATTTTGTCATATGTTTTTGAATTATCATAATCAGATAAACTTATAGTGTTAATATTCTGTAATATTTTTAAATCAATACTTGCTTTTAAACTTTGCTCTATTCGAGGCAATATAATTGAATGCATTTTATTAATAACATATTCAAAGATGAATGATATAATTAATAAGATACATATGGTTATACTTATTAATACAATTTTTTTTGTATATAAAATATCAAAAATAATTTTAAGCATAATTATTGAATATACTTCATTTAAAGATTTTAAGATATTTAATATAAACAAAACACAACTATAACTACGTAACCCTTTAACTTCTAATTTCTTTATAGTATTTATTGTATGTAATATTGTACGAATTTTTTTCATAAATCTCCTATAAAAAAGGAGACTGATATTAAAATCAATCTCTTTTTTCCAATTATCTTAAAGAATATGGAGTCGCACCAAAAGAATGATTATACACATATTGCATGGATGCTCTGAAATTTTGTTCTCCAATATTATAAGGCGTTAATTCATCGCCACATCTTCTTAAACATACACATCCTCCACCTCTTGCAGCATTTCCAGATAATCTTTTTTTCGTAATATTTACTTTTTTTAATCCTACCATAATCTGACCTCATCTTTCTAAAAGAGCTCTTTATGATTTCACTATATACGAATAAATTTTAAAAAACAATATCAATTTTTTAATTAAGTTTTAACCCTATATCTTCGATTATTTGATTCGCATATGACATTTTGTAGAAATTTTCTTGTAATTCTTTCACTTTTTTTAATTTATTTTGTAATCCAAAATCAAGATATAACTCATTCAATTGTTTTAAAACAAAAATTGCTCTATCATATTGTCCATTTTTTAATGCGATCTGATAACAGGTTTCAAAATTATCAATGGCTTTCATAGGTTTATTATCCATCATATATTTTAAAGCACGGATAAAATTCTCATGATATTTTGAATTCTTTACATCTCTTAAAAAAGAAGCAATACACTCTTTTGCTTTCGTATATTCATTGTCAAAATAGTATAGATGACATTTATACATTTTTAAATCTAAGTCATCTGTAAATTGTTCATCGATTCTGTTTAAATAATCAAATCCGCTTTTTATATCTTTTTGAATCAGCGAAGTAAAAACTAAATTTGATAAAATACAATACTTCATGATTTCGTTTTGTCTTTTAATAGATTCATTTAATAGCTTTAAAAACAGCTCATTTGCCTCATCATAACGAGATGTATACATGTAAAGTACACCTTGATTCAACAACAAATAATATAATCGATCGAAAGACAATTGCTGAACTGCCATTCTTAAACTCTTATGAATATACTGCTGTGCCAAATTAAAATACCCTAAATCCAAGTAAATACTGCAATAATGGTAATTTATCATTAAATGATTACCATTATAGCATAACGCCTTATCTAAATATCCTAATGCTTCCTTTGTTTCATTCAAATACATCTTCTCTAATGCCATTATATCGTAATAAATAGACAATTCCCTAACCGAAAAGATATTCTTTCCTAATTCAATAATCCTTTTATATAAAGCTGTATCCACTTCTTTTTGATTAATGATAGCATCCATATACAGAATCAGATAATATTCAAATCTGGCATAAGAACAAGCTATATTCTTTGTATCTTTTACTATTTTAATAGTTTTATTCAACTCTTCTTTTTTTAAATCTGTATACAAACCATAAATATCATATACACGATTAACAATTAGACCTCTATCCAAATCAAAATTAAATGTTTGCCCACATATTTCTGTAAACAAAGCAATCTTCTCATTTGTTGGTTTATTCTTACCAGTTTCAAATTGTGAAATTGTTGCTTCGCTCACATCCATATTTTGTGCAACTTTTTTTATAGGAATCTTTTTCTCTGTTCGAATGCTCTTTAAAACATTACCTATTAGTATACGACTAAACTTTTCTTGCACTACTTTTCACCTTTATTTCCAATTTAAAATAATGGTACAGTTTTCTTTATATACATCTTAAATAATAAACCAAACATTATTTCATATTTCTTATCATTAATTCTAATCGTTTATTTATATTCATTTGCAATTGACGGCTAATTCGGTGCACCCCTAGC
>ULYQ01012423.1_pt1 | contig 10411 bp, 9 predicted proteins | sample 1962271 | NCBI WGS metagenome assembly ULYQ01 (sample SAMEA4835865, study PRJEB28245) | human gut metagenome | biome: gut microbiome; material: fecal sample | place: Denmark | collected 2008
CTTCAATTAGCATGCTTGCTCCAATAACGCCAGCACTATTACCTAATTGAGCAGGTACGATTTCCACTGCATTACCTGCAACGACCATAGCTCTTTCTTTAATTGTTTTTCTGATTGGTCCAAGTAGCAATTCGCCAGATTCTGCAACTCCGCCACCAATAATTACTCTTTCTGGGTTAAGAAGGTTGATAACACTTGTTAAGCCTATTCCGATGTATTCACCAACGATTTCAAAAATCCTTTTAGCAACAGGATCGCCTTCTTCAGCCGCTTTCGCAACCATATATGGAGTGATTTCTCCACCTTCAACTGCCGCCATTTCTCTGAATTTAGTTGATTTCCCGCCTTTAATATATTCTTGAGCCATTGCTACAATTGCTGGGCCTGAAGCGAATGCTTCTAAACAACCAGTATCTCCGCAACCACAAATTGGCCCGCCATTCATTTGTAATTTTATATGACCAAGTTCACCAGCTGCATTTGTTGCACCACGGACAACTTTACCATTGATTACGATACCAGAACCAATACCAGTTCCAACTGTAATACAGATAAAGTTTTCACAACCCCTGCCTGCTCCGAATTTCAATTCTCCAAGGGCTGCACATCTAACGTCATTGTCAATTCTTGTTGGAATGTGAAATTCATCCTCAATCATTTGTGCAATTGGAACATTTACCCATCCAGGGATATTTGGAGCTAATTTTACAACGCCAGTTTTGCAATCAACTTGTCCAGGGAAGTCAAAACCAATTCCTTCGATGTCTGATGGAGTTGTATTTGTTTCTTTCATCAAGTCTTTGATTGCTTGTTTAATGTTGTTAACAGTGTATTCATAGCCCATTTTTGCGTATGTTGGAACGCTGTTTGAATATATAATTTTCCCATTGTCGTCAACCAAGGCGATTTTTACATTTGTTCCGCCTACGTCGATACCAATTCTTTTTGCCATTTTTCTCTCCTTATTTTATATATTAACCATTTATTTTAATCTTATTTTTGTTTGAGATTTTTCGGGTGGATTTGTTGAACTGTTTTGTAAATTTCCCTCAGAATGGTGTGCTGATGAGATATTTATGGTGCATTCGTCATCCTGAGCAAAGCGAAGGATCTCAATCTATACAAACTATTTGCTATTTCTCAATCATAACTCAAATTCCATATTTTAAAAATTGTAAACTTTTGTAAAAGATGTGGGAGATATTTCTAAAGTTTTAGGTCTGAAATGTCGATATAGACCATGATAGAACTAAAGTTACGAGTTTATGAAAGGAAAACAATGGGATTATCAGCAGCACAAGCTAGATTATTAACCATCACAGCAAGAAAATCTGACTGTGAATTCCAATCAATGAGCTTATCTCACCAAAAGATTGCTCTATCTCGTGACATGGAAAGAATTTCTACTGAATATCAAAATAGTTTGAATAATACAAAACTTGTTTATGATTATACAGGTACAAATACAAGCAATATGGATGTTTCTTATGGCTTGTTGATGACTCCTTCTGTTTATAATGATTATTATCCAAAACTTGTTACAGATGCAAAAAATAGAGTTGTATTAAATTCTAGTTATGCAGCAGCAGCAAGAGCTGCGGGAATTCCTGCTGAAGGTCTTACTGGAACTCCTTCTTCTGATGTTCGTAACAGATTTATTGAAGCTTTGGCTGCGAATGATTTAATCACTCCTGCTACTGCAACAACTATTCAAGGTACAACTTATGGTAATACTATTGGTTTAGGTTCAACTAAAAATGTAACCGTTGGTACTACTGATTGTACTTATGACGAATTGTTGACTTTATTAAAAACTACTGAAAGCACTACAACTGCTGGAGTTAGTCTTGGTAATGCTAACACTAATATTACTTACGAGGATTCTAAAGATAAAAAGAAAACTGTTTACGAAGAAGTATATAAAGATGGTACAAAAGTTGCTGGCGGTAACAAAAGTACTGATTATTCTCTAACATTAGCTGATTTGTTAGAAAATAATTATGATTTGTATTATTCAGCAATCCGAAGTGAACAAACACCTATCATGGAAACTGCGGAATTGCAAAAGAAAATTATCGACCAAGTTCTTCCTTGGATTTCTGACCAATTTACTAGCGTAATGGGTGGAGTTACATCTAACGAGCTAGCAATTCAATATGCTTATAACCAAGTATATGATTTGTTATATGGTGATGGAAATCTTGGCGATTTGGCTGCTACATTTAATTATGCAGGTGGCAATGGTGGAGATACTGATTTAGACGAACATACTGAATACAAAAAAAGTCGCCATAGTGATGTGACAGGAAAAACATATAGTATTAAAGATACAATGGAATCTGTTGGTACAAAAGTATCTGGTGATGTTGAAGACAGCTACTATAATGATGTAGGTATCTATGCTAAAGACCATATTGGTTTTGTATATTCGGCTGCTAACAAAGGGTCTGATGATGATGGTAATGACCACTGTTGTGTAGCTATCAGTATTAGTAATATTGCAAAAGTATTCTTGACTGCAATGGTTCAATTCCAAGAAGGTGCTGATAATACCGATTACAGCTACAATAAAGGTAATATTGCAAGAACCGCTAATTTGTACGACCCCAAAAAAGATGGTTACACATTCAAAGTTGTAACAAATACAGATGCTGATGCTGGTACAGATTCATCTGTTGCTAATTTCTACGATGCCTTGTTCAACAAAATTTGTTTGAATGGTTGGACAGAAAATGATATGATTGATGATACCTCTTATCTTCAAGAAATGATGAAGAGTGGTATGGTTTACTTGTCATCAATTTCCACTGATGGTAATTATTATCAAGGAAGTTACTCAACAGATACTCATATTTCAGAAGTAGCTGATTCAGAAGCCATTGCTCAAGCTGAAGCTAAATATAATACTGAAAAAGCTAAGATTGAAAACAAAGAAGATACAATTGATTTGAAGATGAAAAATCTTGATACTGAGATTTCTTCTTTGACAACTGAATATGATTCGACAAAACAAATTATTACAAAGTCAGTTGAAAAATCGTTCAAGCGATATGATGCCTAGATAAGTTAAATTTTACTTAGCTCGTTGGAAAAATCCTGCAAGTTCTTTGTGCGGAATTGTTTTCGCTATTGGTCTTCCATGCGGGCATGTATAAGGCATCTTTGTTGTTCTCCATTTTTTGATAATGTCTTCCATTTGCCAAATAGAGAGTTTTGTATTCGCTTTTACAGATGCTTTGCAAGATGTGGTAATAAGTATTCTTTCTTCAAGATTATCAATATCTCCTTCTATGTTTTGCAAAATATCTGCAATGATGTCTTTGGGATTGGCTTTTGATAATAATTGCGGGATTTTACGGAAAATTAATTCAGTATCGTTGAGAAACTCAATTCCATATCCAAATTTTTCAAATTTTTCAATATTTTCTTTAATAAGTTCCGCTTCTGTTGAAGAAACTGAGATAACATCTGATACAAAAAGCATTTGAGAAATAATATTTTTTTCAGACTTTAATTTTTCGTAAATATATCTCTCTTGAGCTATGTGTTGGTCAACAATTTCTAAACCGTCTTCGGTATCAATTAAAATATATGTATCGTGATATTGACCTATAATTTTGTCTGATGGTTCAATTGTGGCAGTTGTTTGAGGTGAAAATATTTGTTTTTGTTGTACAAATGTTTGTTCTTGGCGGTGTGGAGTGGCAAATTGTTGAGATTCTTCAATTTGTTTCATTCCTAAATCTGAAACGTACATTGTATCTGTTTTTTCATCTACATAAACTTCTTTTGCTTGTGGCGTAAAATTCACAATTGTATCGTTTGGTTGATTATATTTTTCAAAAGAAGAATAATGTGCTTCTTCTTTAGGTTTTTCTTTGTAATTTGAAAGACCAGCTTCAACAGCTGAATATATAAAATTGAAAATTTGGTTCGGATTTTTGTACCTAACTTCTTTTTTCGTTGGATGGACATTTACATCCACATCATGTGGCGGAATTTCTAGATTTAAAACAACAAATGGATATTTGTTATTTGCTGTTAGATTTTTATAAACCATATCTATTGATTTTTGAAAAATCGGACATTTAACGCTTCTAGAATTTATGTATAAGTGGTAACTTTTCTTGCTAGAACGGGTATAATCTGGAGTGCTTACAAATCCGCTAATTTTTAGTCCAGAAATCGCATCTGTTTTTAAAACTTCTTTCAAACTGTTAGTAACGTCTGATGAGTAAACCTCTTTAATTGTTTGAGTAAGATTATTTTGACCAGTGGTTTTTAGAACAGTTTTACCGAATTTTTTTAGTTCAATTGAAACTTCTGGATGAGAAAGTGCAATGGCTTGAACAATTTCTTGAATGTAAGAAAATTCGGTGTTTGAACTCTTCAAAAACTTTAATCGGACTGGAACATTGTAAAATAAATCCTTTATATCCATAATTGTTCCAACTGCACAACCTGTTTCAACTTGTTTAACTTCAGAATTTTCACAAGATACTTTTGTCCCTGTTTCAAAATCTTTTGTTCTTGTTATACAAGTTAATTTTGCAATAGAAATTATACTTGCAAGAGCTTCTCCTCTAAAGCCAAGAGTATGAATATCAAATAAATCATCATCTTCTTTAATCTTGCTTGTTGCGTGTTTTGAAAAAGCAAGTAAAATGTCGTCTGGATGAATTCCACAGCCGTTATCTGCAACACGTATATCCCTGCATTCATTAGTAATTTCTATGCTTACTCTTGTTGCTCCTGCATCCACAGAATTCTCTACCAATTCTTTTACAACTGATGCTGGACGCTCAATTACTTCTCCTGCTGCAATCTGGTTAATTAGATGTTTTGATAATTGTCTTATTCTTGCCATTACTCTGCTTCTTGTTGCTTGTTTCTCGATGATATTGGTTTTTAAACCTCAATCTACAATCTCAATCTACATCAAACACAAAATCATCTAAATGTTTGATTACAAATTTGAAACAATTTAATAATATTGGAATGTAAAAGAAGACTTGGATAATTATACGGGGGACATTTTGGTTAGAAAAGCTTTATCAAATTTAAAATTACAGCCATCTAAAAAGGCAGATTTGCAGATTGTAAAACAACCTGACGTAAAGACTACCAAATATAGCGATATAAATTTAAAAAGATGGAGAGATTATGCTCATATTTTGACTGGAACTCTATGGCAATTCCCTTCAAGATTGAGAGAACATGGGCATTCTAACGAATATCATGGAAATTATATCCCTCAAATAGCTCAACAAATGTATGAAAGATATACAAAAAAGAATGATGTAGTTCTTGATTTGTTCTTTGGTTCTGGAACTTCTGGTATCGAAGCAATAAATATGAATAGACGTTGTATTGGTGTGGAATTAAAAGATGAATTAGCAGAAAGCGTTTCAGAAAAATTTACTCCAAAACAACTTGTAACAGATGTGAATATTATTTGTGCTGATTCTACAAGTGAATTAGCTGTTGAAAAAGTTAAGGCAAGACTTGATATTATGGGCGAAGAAAAAGCTCAATTCTTGATGCTTCACCCTCCATATGATGATATTATCAAATTCTCAGATAAAAAAGAAGATTTGTCTAATTGTGCAACAACAGAAGAATTTTATGATATGTTCGAAAAAGTTGCAAAAAACGGTTATGACTTATTAGAAAAGGGTCGTTTTGCTTGCTTGATTATTGGAGATAGCTATAAAAATTCTGAAGTTCAACCTTTGGGGTTTGAATGTATGAATAGAATGAGAAAATTAGGTTTTATTCTAAAATCAACTATCGTTAAAGATATTCAAGGAAATGAAAGAGGAAAGGGTAGAACTGCTAACTTGTGGCGTTATAGAGCGTTGGCTGGTGGTTTTAGTATTTTTACTCACGAATATATTTTCGTGTTCCAAAAACCATAATGAAATCTATGGGTTGATTATGTAGTATATTAAAAAAGCGATAGGATTTATTGAAAACCCTATCGCTTTTTATATCTAAATAAACTTAAATTCTGTTATGCCATACTCCACCTTGACGGTCAACGAATGCATCATAACATGACCAAATTCTAAAAACCCCAGTCAAACCTAAGATTGCGTGAGTTGCATTTTTGCTGTAACTTTGGTCGTTTACTGCTTGACCAAGTCCTGGCCAAATAAGTAATGATAATGCTGCCGCACCAACTGATCTTCCACTTACTTGTCCATTTGTTCCATGTGTACCTGCCATTACGGGAAGTGGCATTGCAAGCATTGATAAAACTATTGTTGATAATAATAATTTTTTCATATTTCCCCCTTATTCTAAATTATAATTAAACGTGAATGAAACCTCTATCAAATCTCTTTTGCATCTTTTAGGCAATGGTTGTAGCGGTGAAGATTTTTCGATTGCTTCAACTGCAAATTTATTTAATTCCGTATTTGTTGACGATACAATTTTGGGTTCAATAATTGTTCCATCTTTTTTAATTTTATATGAAATTAAAACTTTCCCAGCCCCAGAATTTTCTGTTGGGTGCCAGTTCTTTTTAATAGTGCGGTACATTGTATTCATATATGGATTAAAATCAACTCCATTAACATCAGATAGTGAATTTGCCAAAGAAAATCCATTCAAAAATCCAAATGTTAAACAAAATATAACTATTAATTTTAAAATTCGATTCATTTTATTCCCCAAATGCTTCGGCAATAGATTTATTATAATCAGGTCTTAATATACCTTTCTCAGTAATAATACCAGCGATTAATTCGTGTGGAGTTACATCAAACCCAGGATTGATGACATTTACACCCTCTGCACAAATTGGTTTACCGTTAATATGAGTAACTTCATCATGAGAACGTTCTTCAATTACAATATCATCTCCTGTTTTAATACTTGTATCAATTGTAGAAAGCGGAGCTGCAACATAAAATGGAATGTTATGATATTTTGCAGCAATAGCAACAGTATAAGTACCAATTTTATTTGCAGCATCTCCGTTTGCAGCAATTCGGTCTGCTCCAACACAAACCATATCAATCATTCCTTTTTTCATAAAATATGAACACATTCCATCAGTAATCAATGTTACAGGAATGCCATCCATTGTTAACTCAAGAGTTGTAATTCTTGCACCTTGTTGACGAGGACGTGTTTCATCCGCAAAAACTTGAACAGTTGGATCGTTTGCAAAAGCGGAACGAACAACCCCTAAAGCTGTTCCATACCCAACAGTTGCTAATGCTCCAGCATTACAGTGAGTCAGAATTGTTGCTCCCTTAGGAACAACTTCAGCACCATAATCTCCAATTTTTTTGTTAATTTCAATATCTTCTAACTCAAGTTTCTTTCCATTATCTGCTAATTCTTTAATTAATGTCTTTATATCTGATGTCGAATTTTTGATAATTTCTTTTTGTTTTTCCACCGCCCACATAAGATTAACAGCGGTTGGTCTTGCACTTGCCATATAATCAGATTTTTCAAGAAGTTTTGAAATAAATTCTTCTCTCGACAAGTTTTCTTTTTCTAGCTCTTGAGCGTATAGAACAACACCATGAGCTCCCGCAATCCCAATAGCTGGTGCTCCTCTAACAATCATTGTTTTGATAGCATCAAACATCTGTTGTCCTGTTGTAACATCAACATACTCAAAATGCGTAGGGAATTTAGTTTGATCAACCATTTTTGAATATGTTCCCATCCATTCTATTGTTCTTATTTTTGATTGAAATTCTGTCATTCTTTTTTCCTTTATATTCTCTCTGTGTAAATTAATTATTTTTATGATTATTTTCGTATATGTCACGAATAAGATTAATTATATAATATGTTGCAAAACCTGCAAAAGCATTAGTTGTTGCACATAATACCCCTAAAAATATTATAAAAGTTCCCAATAACCAAACTGGAGAATTTTCTATCATTGCAGTCAAGAAAAAGTTCGGAGTATAATGAAATCCTTTTGACAAAATAACCATTACAACGCAATAAGCAATTGAAAAAGTTATATTTGCCATAAACCCTGTTAATGCTCCTGTTAAAATACTGTCTTTTGTCGTAGTAAGTTCGAGTTTCCCATCCATAATTAAATAAACCATAGCAAGTGGAGCTGAACCTAACAAAAGGATAAAAAGCATAATCATTCCAACAAAAGGTATTGGGGCTAAAATGCCTAAAGCAAGCCCTAAAATAAGGCTCAAAATTGTTATATTTTTAACTAAAATTCTATCCATAATATCCCTTGCATATTAACATTTATTTAATTATAACTCAAATTTTTTCAAATCTTCTATTGCGTCAGTGCTTCTCGTATAAGAAATCGCAATAGCGATAGAATCTATTGTATCATCAAGTTTTGGAAGATTTTCTGCACCCAAACTAATTTTTACCATTTGTTCAACTTCTTTTTTATCAGCTCTTCCATAACCAGTAAGAATTTGTTTAACTTCCATTGGCGTATATTCGTAAATTGGAATATTAAACTGTTCAAGCACGGTTAAAATTACCCCTCTTGCATGAGCAACAGGCATTACCGTTGTTTGATTTCTGAAAAAGAATAATTTTTCAATTGCACAAACATCTGGTTTGTACTTTTTTACGATAGACGTCATATCATTAAAAATTTCTAACAACCTAGCAGATTCTCTTTTCCCTTTTGGGGTTTGAATTGAGCCAGAATGTTCAAGTACAACGTTCTTTCCATCATAATTGACGATACTATAACCAACTATTGCCATTCCTGGATCGATACCTAATATTCTCATACACAAATCTTACCAAAAAATTTTGCATTAATAAATAAATTAAATTTTGAATTCTAAAAATATAATGTTTTTGTGCTACAATCGTATTACGAATTTTATAATAAATAGAAGGTAGAAAAATATGACTCAAAACGTAAAAAATCAAGAAGCTGGTTCTTCTCAAGCTCAAATTCGTAACGTAAGAATTCAAAAAATGGAAAATTTGAGAGAACGTGGCTTAAATCCATACCCATATGGATATGATAAAGACATTATGGCTCAAGATTTGCAAGACAAATACAAAGATCTTGCAGCAGGAGAAGAAATTGAAGATTGCTATCACGTTGCAGGACGTGTAATGGCAAACAGAAATACTGGAATGTTTATCGACTTGGTTGATGCTTCTGGTAAAATCCAAATCTTCTCTCACAAAGAAAACTTATCAGAAGATGATTTGAAAACTTTAAAATCAATTGATATTGGTGATATTGTTGGTTTCTATGGTTCAGTTAGAAGAACTCCACGTGGAGAATTAACAATTAAAGCAAAATCTTTAAAAATCTTGTCAAAATCATTATTACCATTGCCAGAAAAATTTCACGGTTTAACTGACGTTGAAACAAAATATCGTCAAAGATATGTAGATATGATTGTTAACGATGATGTTAGACAAACATTCAAAAAAAGAAGTTTAATTATTCAAAAAGTTAGAGAATATTTAACAGGTTTAGGTTTTATGGAAGTTGAAACTCCTATGCTTCACCCACAAGCTGGTGGTGCTAACGCTAGACCATTCATTACTCACCACAACACTCTTGATATGGATATGTACTTGAGAATTGCACCAGAACTTTATTTGAAACGTTTGATGGTTGGTGGCGTAAGTGAAAAAATCTTTGAAATTAACCGTTCATTCCGTAATGAAGGTATTGACACTCGTCACAACCCAGAATTTACAATGATGGAATTATACCAAGCATATGTTGATTATAACGATATGATGACATTAACAGAAAACTTGGTTGCATATGTTGCTAAAGAAGTTCTTGGAACAACAAAAATCCAATATGGCGAAAATGAAATAGATTTGACTCCTCCTTGGGATAGAAAAACTATGTTGGGTGCAGTTGAAGAAGCAACAGGCATTGATTTTAATAAAATTGAAACTGTTGAAGAAGCTAAAGAAGCAGCAAAATCTGTTCACGTAGATGCAGATGATTGCGACAAATGGGGACAAGTTATTGAACGTGTATTTGAAGAAAAAATTGAACCATCATTGATTCAACCAATTCACATTTACGACTACCCAAGAGATATATCTCCACTTGCAAAAGTTCATAGAGATAACCCAAGATTAACAGAACGTTTTGAAACTCGTGTTAATGGTTGGGAAATCAGTAATGCATTCTCAGAATTAACAGATCCAATTGACCAAAGAGCTAGATTTGAAGCTCAAATGGCAGCAAAAGCAGCTGGAGATGAAGAAGCTATGCCAATCGATGAAGATTACATCTGTGCATTGGAACACGGTGTTCCTCCAATGGGCGGCTTAGGTGTTGGTATTGATAGACTTATTATGTTATTGACCAACTCTCCTTCAATTCGTGATGTAATTGCATTCCCAACATTGAAGAAAAAAGATTAATTTAAGTTTTTTAGATAATATTGAAGTCGGCAAC
>ULYQ01014356.1_pt1 | contig 10405 bp, 8 predicted proteins | sample 1962271 | NCBI WGS metagenome assembly ULYQ01 (sample SAMEA4835865, study PRJEB28245) | human gut metagenome | biome: gut microbiome; material: fecal sample | place: Denmark | collected 2008
TACACTTTTCAATAGCTGTACATTGTGAGCTACCGCATAGTCTATGCAGTTTTGGAGAGTCCAAACGCCATTCGTTTGTGCCATACCCACCCAAGGAAGCAATGCTAAAGAAGCCGCTAAACATTTCTTTCGTATTTTATGCATAAGTCTCCGTTTTTATTGTATTTACGAATGCAAAGGTATATGTACCAACATCGGAAAAGAACCAATAAATACTTATTGACACCATAAAATAGACGAATTGCATAATTTTATCGATGAATAATTGAGCTATATGAAAATGTGAACCCATTCTTCATCATATTATGCTTATCACGCATTGATACATACTTGCACAAAAATCAATATTTTGTTTGACATTTAAGCCTGATAAAGTAACTTTGCAAGCAATATGACTTACAAGCAAGAAGAAATAAGGCCCTACAACGACACTGAGTCAAAAGGCGCACAAGTTGAAAGAATGTTTGATGGTATCGCACATTCTTACGACCTGCTAAATCATACGCTTTCACTTGGCATTGATAAACAATGGCGCAAAGCCGCCATTGACTCATTACGTCCCTACCACCCCCAAAATATATTAGATGTGGCAACCGGCACCGGAGATTTTGCCATTTTGGCAGCAAAAGAACTGTGTCCCAAGGAATTGCTTGGCATTGACTTGTCTGAAGGGATGATGAATGTGGCGCGGACTAAAGTGAAAGCCGCACAATTAGACCATATAATACATTTTCAGAAGGAAGACTGCTTGAACCTTTCGTTACCAGACGACACTTTTGACGCAGTAATGGTAGCATACGGCATACGAAACTTTGAGAATTTAGACAAGGGGCTACGCGAAATATGCCGCGTAATGCGCAAAGGCGGCAGACTTGTTATTATTGAATTAACATCGCCCGTACAATTCCCAATGAAGCAACTTTTCTGGTTATATTCGCATGTACTAATGCCTGTTTTGGGTAAAATCATATCGCGCGACAGCAAGGCTTACACCTACCTGCCCGCTACTATGGAAGCATTTCCACAAGGCGAAGTTATGCAAGGAATACTTCAACAAGCTGGCTTTTCTGACGTTAAATTCAAACGTTTCACGTTTGGACTTAGTACTATGTATTGTGCAACAAAATAAAAACAAGACTCATTCTTTATCATGAACAAGGAAGATTTACGAATAGTATACATGGGAACACCAGACTTTGCAGTGGAACCTTTGCAAAAATTGGTGGAAGGCGGATATAATATAGTTGGTGTCATTACCATGCCAGATAAACCAATCGGCCGCCATCAGACAGATTTATCTGCGTCCCCTGTTAAGAAATACGCAATAGATAAAGGCCTCAAAGTGCTGCAACCTGCTAAACTCAAGGATCCTAACTTCATAGAGGAATTACGTTCGCTACGCGCAGATTTACAAATAGTTGTGGCATTTCGCATGCTGCCAGAAATAGTTTGGTCCATGCCAAAATATGGGACATTCAATCTACACGCAGCGTTACTGCCGCAATATCGAGGTGCTGCACCTATCAATTGGGCTATCATAAATGGAGATACCGAAACAGGTATTACCACTTTTTTCCTTGACCATGACATTGATACAGGCAGCGTAATTCAACGTGTACCCGTGCCTATTCTTGACACTGACAATGTTGAAGATGTACACGACAAACTCATGCATTTGGGAGGAGACCTCGTGCTCGAGACTGTCGACAACATCTTAAACAACAACGTGCACCCCATTCCACAATCAGAATTACAAACCGAAGAGCCACTTCGACCTGCACCCAAAATTTTCAAAGATACTTGTCGCATTGATTGGAACATGGGTGTAAAACGTACATACGACTTCATCAGAGGACTTTCTCCCTACCCCGCATCGTGGACAGAGCTTATTTACAACGGCAAATCCTCAATTCTTAAGATATACGCATCAAACAAGGAATTCTGCCATGTAGATGTTCCCGTTGGAAGCATACAAACAGACGGAAAAACATATTTTAAGGTGGCACAATCAGATGGGTATCAGCATCTGCAAACAATACAATTAGCGGGCAAGAAGAGAATGCAAATTGCCGATTTCCTACGCGGATTTCATGCCGAAGGCGACATATCTGTTAAGTAACGGATTAGCCATAACGCCAAATTCTAAAACGGACAAACAGGCAAATAACAGCGTTTTTTTCATTTAGAAATTCATAGCTGCTTACACACCCCAAATGCGTTGGGCAAAAAAAGAAGCATATAAGAAAGCATCTCTCATTTATTATGTGGCATAAATCTTATAAGATTGCACAATAAACCCATAAGGGAGTTTGGGGTACGAGTTTCTCGCAGCCCAAATAAGCACTTTGACCAAACGAAAATGCTTTAACTTTTTGCATTTTAGCGAAAGAAGGTGTAACTTTGCGGCTATAAAGCCATCATACAAGAAATAAGTATTCTACTAAATACCAAAACTCAAAACATGGAATATTCACACGAAGTACAGAACATGTGTTGCGTAGCCAAAGGCCCCAACCATGGTCCCGCCCCTATCCCCGAAGAAGGCAAGTGGGTACAAGCAAAGGAAATCAAGGACATCTCTGGTCTTACTCATGGTGTGGGTTGGTGCGCGCCCCAACAAGGTGCCTGCAAACTGACTCTGAACGTGAAAGAAGGCGTTATTGAGGAGTGCTTGGTTGAAACCATCGGTTGCTCAGGTATGACTCACTCTGCAGCTATGGCCAGCGAGATTCTGCCGGGCAAGACTATCCTTGAAGCCCTCAACACCGACCTCGTTTGCGATGCAATCAACACTGCAATGCGCGAACTTTTCCTTCAGATCGTATACGGACGTACTCAGAGTGCTTTCTCTGAAGGTGGCCTTGTAGTAGGCGCAGGCCTTGAAGATCTTGGCAAGGGACTTATCAGCCAAATGGGTACGCTCTATGGCACAAAACTCAAAGGTACTCGTTACCTCCAGCTCACTGAAGGCTACATCACAAAGATGTACCTTGACAAGGACGACCAGGTTATCGGTTACGAATTTGTTCACATGGGCAAGTTCATGGACGCTATCAAGAAGGGCGTTGATGCCAATGAGGCTCTCAAGAGTGTAACAGGTCACTACGGCCGCACTACTGCCGAGCAGGGCGCAGTTAAATCTATTGACCCACGTAAAGATTAAGGAGGAACACACAAATGATTAGAGAAGTTAAGTTTGAAAGCCAAGACCGTCGCATGAAGCAGATTCTTGCTGCACTCAACAAGCACGGTATCAAAGACATTGAAGAGGCTAACCAAATTTGCGAGTCTTACGGCATTGATCCTTACATGGAGTGCGAAAGCACACAGATGATCTGCTTTGAGAACGCTAAGTGGGCCTATGTAGTAGGTACTGCTATTGCCCTGAAGGAAAAGGCTAAAGATGCAGTTGAAGCTGCCGAATACATCGGCGAAGGTCTTCAAGCATTCTGCATTCCCGGCTCTGTAGCCGACGATCGTAAGGTTGGTATCGGCCATGGCCGTCTCGCAGCCCGTCTCCTTTCTCCTGAAACAAAATGCTTCGCATTCCTCGCAGGTCACGAGAGCTTTGCTGCTGCCGAAGGTGCTATTAAGATCGCACAGATGGCTAACCAAAGCCGTCCCGCAGACAAACCTCTGCGTTGTATCCTCAATGGTCTCGGCAAGGACGCTGCTATGATTATCAGCCGTATCAATGGTTTCACATACGTACAAACTAAGTTTGACTACTACACAGGCGAACTTAAGGTTGTAAAAGAAACTGCTTACAGTGATGGTCCCCGCGCCAAGGTAAATTGCTATGGTGCAGACGATGTACGTGAAGGCGTTGCCATCATGTGGAAGGAAGATGTTGATGTGTCTATCACAGGTAACTCAACCAACCCTACTCGTTTCCAACACCCTGTTGCTGGTACTTACAAGAAGGAGCGCGTACTTGCAGGCAAACCCTACTTTAGCGTAGCTTCTGGTGGTGGTACAGGTCGTACACTCCACCCCGATAACATGGCTGCAGGTCCTGCCTCTTATGGTATGACTGACACTATGGGTCGTATGCACTCAGACGCTCAGTTTGCTGGTTCTTCATCAGTTCCTGCACACGTTGAGATGATGGGCTTCCTCGGTATTGGTAACAACCCCATGGTAGGTTGCTCAGTAGCTTGCGCAGTTAAGGCAGATCTCGCTCTCAACAAGAAGTAATTGATTTTATATAATCAACAGTAAAAAAAGCCTCCATAATCGATGACGATTATGGAGGCTTTTTGTATCAGTATGCCTGCTAAAACTTAGATTTTATAAGTGAGTTTGTACTTGAATTTTTCTAACATGAAAAGGTAAGCTGAAACGTTTCTGTTTCATACACTTTGTTTTTACAATGCTGCGTAATCAAAGCTACTTTTTATTTGTGATATATTGTTTTGCAACAACCATTTCTGTATACAATGATATTGAATCCGTGCTCAAGCTTATTTTTCTTCTGTCCATCAATAGAATAGATACACATTATATCATGGGATTTTTCTGTGACAACATTCTCTCTAATGGCAGTAATAAATAGATCTTTTGTGTATTCAATTCTTATCTTCTTTATTCTTAACTGAGTTCCAGTCGTGCTTCCTTCTATATAGTTCTTATAGTCTAAAGAACCAGCAGCACCGCAATTAAATGTTGCTGTCTTGCTGCCAAGGTATGAGCCATCGCAATATAGGGTTATCCTTGCAATCTCTTCAGATCCGTCTTTCGGGTAGAATTGTATAATGTTATTAGCATAGACACGTATTCCACCTGTATTAGTATAGAATCTTGGGGCTTCTTGTCCATTGCTTTGGGCGAATGTAACTAATGTGCCGTCTGGCATAGTGATGCTTTTAATTGGTTCTTGATTCACATAATCGAACTGACTAAATGTTAGCTCTGTAACGCTTGAGATTCCACAACCAGAAAGACTTGTCAGTACAACTTTATGATCGCTTGAGTCTATGTCTATAGACTTTGTCGTGTCCACATTGTTTTCTGCGTTTGAAACAACATTCACTTCAATTACCACATCATTAGCCTCATCATATTTGTCATTTCCTGCAGCTACAAAGGCAAGTTTTGCCCTACCAAGTTTGTGTATGACTATTTCATTTTCTTCGACACTTATCACACTTGGATCAAGACTATAGCATATAATAGAAGTCTTTGCTGTTGCCAAATCCGCTATCTTATATCGGATCTCTTTTCCTGTATATACAATGGAAGTAGGACAATTTACAGAGATAGATTGAGGGGCACGGTTTATTTTAAAGTCTATCTATGCTTTATTGTAATTATAAAATTCATTTTCTGCTAGTTCTACAGTAATAGTTGCAGTACCTGCACCATTAAAACTCACATAATCTTTATACAACGGAGATACCACATCTTCATCAGACGAAGTGATGGTGTATTCTTGTTCCGATGAAAGCATTAGGTTCATACAATAAGGCTCTTCTGAATATTGCTCAACAATATAGTCATTAGGTATTTCAACCGTAGCCTTGGTCACAATTATTTCAAAATCTCCGTCAATGGCCTCTGTGTATTGGTCGCCAGTTTCTGAGTAATGAATGGTCGTGATTCCTGGGTGTACGCCAAAAATACTGTCATTCATAATGACAGCTATGCTTTTGTTATTTGATGTAAGTTTCATTGGGCGACGCAAGTTACTTTTGCTATTAATTATCGCCTTTTGCTTGTAGCTAATTGTACCAGAAAATTGAGGATCGTATTTTTGAATTCTTTTCTTTACGACAAGCTTGCTTGATATAGGATTTGCAGCCGCATAACAGTCATTGCCATTTTGTGTGGCTGTAATGATTGTTTCGCCAAGTCCATATATGCGGAACGACCAATTACCTTCTTTTGGGCTATATTCCACTTTTGCCACATCAGGATTGCTGCTTGTATAAGTGAGAGGTAGCCCTACAGAGCTCAGAGAGTCCTTCAAAAGAGTACTTCCCCATTCGTTGTATTCTTCTTCGCGGAGTGTGAAAGGGGGAATCTCTTGTTGGGCTTTGTGAATCACAAGTTTGTAAGGAGTGCTTTCTATTGGTAGGTAGCTATCTGAGCCTGATTGTGAGGCTATGATGTTTACTGTGCCAGCTGTTTTCACGTTTATGATTGTGCCATATTCTATAGAGGCAATGTCCTCATTGCTGCTGGTGTACGCTATTTGACGTTTCTTGTCGGTAGATGCTGACAAATATATTCTTTTGTTGGGAGAATATGTAATCTCTCCTAATTCTATTTCAGGAAGTTCTTGCTTACATCTGTTTATTTTGAGATTGTATGTTTTGCTGACGACACGTCCTACGGGATTGGTTATGACACAGCAATATGCACCTGCGTCAACTGCCATAACATCAGGTATAGTGAATGTGCTTGACGTTGCACCCAGGTTGTCAGAAATGGCCTTTCCGTCCTTGTACCACTGATAGGTACAGTCATCAACATTCATATCTAACTTTAATACAACGGTGTCTTCTGCTGTAAACTCCTCTTGGTTGGCAATTATACTTACATTGGAAGGAATCTTGTCGTAATAGTTAATCTTGAAGTCGATATATGAGCCTTCTTTGGTCAATGCCCTATAGAATGACACTCCCTTTTGTGGATTGTTGTCCGTTAAAAAACTTTTGTGGCTATCCACTTTTGTCCAAGTAGTGCCACCGTCATTGCTGTATTCCCAATATTGATTGTCTATTTTGTTTGTGTACAAGGTGGAAGGTTCATTGGCGGCTCTTATTGTAGGTTGTTGCGAATAGTCGAGTTCTATAGGTTCATATGAATGTTCCCCATGCTTGTAGTTTGTGCACCTGATAAGGTCGTCGTTTCCCCACAACGTGTCCTGCTTCCATGCCTCATACTGTGCATCGGCAACAAATACGTAGTCGGCATCAATATGATAAGGCACAGGCCCGGTTATTGTCTTGAAGATGATGTTGTCCTCCGTGCCTTGCCATGTTGAATTGTACACACAGTGAAATCTTAGGACTGATACTTTCGTGCCTCGAAAGGCGTAAGGCTCAACTTCCTTCAAATCAGAAGACACCGCATCTATCTCATCGTATGATTCGTTTTCAAAGCAGCCGTTGAGCAATTTCCTGACATGATAATACCCTTTAGGAACTTCAGAGTTGGCATTCCCATCATAACCCACGTACATGGCTTGACTGTAATCATCCAAAGGGAAATAATTGGGAACCATCACCCACCCTTTTGTTGAAGGATGCTTCTTCATTTCAGCCCATTGATCACCAGTCGTCTTGTTGCAATACAATACGTATTCACCTGAATTCCACGTTACTGTTGTGGAAACAATATGGTCTGCAAAAATGGGGAATGATATTAGAAAGAACAGGAAACAAACCAAAGAATACTTATTTTTTGTGGTCATCTCGTCTATTTCTTTTTGCCGATACACTCCAACAATTCACGGCGGTTAGTATGTAGATACAAAAAAGGGATGGAGCTTCATATTTGCCCATCCCTGCTTAGGTGTCTGGAAAAAACCTTGGAACGAATGGATAGGAATATAGCTCCATCCCGTGTACGATATACCAAGGCATAGTTACAGAACTATACCAAATATACAAATACACAGGAAGAGCATATCGTTTCATTATCCATCGTTCTTTACTTATAGTTTTCCAGACTTCAAGCAGAACAGATAAAGCACAATACGCCTTCTTGGCTTCATGGCTATTCCCTGCTTTTACACAAGGCCTCCAATCAGCATCGCAAACGTACGAAAATTAAGTAAGAATTACGAATGTTTAGCCGAGAAAGTGATAGAATCGTGCTCTTTTTCCTTATTTAATCCCGAATTTGTGCAGAACATCTGAGAAAAACTATAAAGTCGCATTCAAATACTATAATCTATAAAGGAATGGAAGAACGGAAACGACACCTTGCATACCGAGAGCAGAGAAGCAGTAGCAAATGATATAATCGAAACTCTTAAAAATTGGGGAAAGAAAGAATAATGGGAAAGCAAATGTGGAGCATACTCTTCGACATTTGGTTTATCATAAGCCCAACTACCAGATTTGCATATATCAACAGACAGAGCATCGCAGATGTATTATGATTCTGATGTTTGCCAAATGTTTCACGATAAAGAATTTGGCTTGCATTTGATGAGCGGTACCTATACTGTTAACGACATGATAGAAGAACTAAGAGGGGAACAATGATCTGCCAACTATTGTAATAAATGCATCAGTTCACGAATGAAAATAAATAGCCTCCATAGTCGTTATCGATTATGAAGGCCTTTGCATCTTAACAGCATTCAAATTCTAACGATATTGATATCCTTTATTCATAAAAGTCATGTTACATGCGTAATAAGAGCCATATTTCTGACAAGAATAGAGTGATATTGCCTTCTTGATTAAGAGCAGCACTTCTTATTACTTCAAGCGCACAGACTTTGTTTATACAAATCGATTTGTACAGAAGAATTGAAAGTTTAGCATGCAAATCATCTATTTTACAATGATTTTATGTACTTTTGTAGGCAAGCATAAAGAGGAATGGGCTCATCAAACCCATTGTCATTAATAGCACATTAAAATATATGTACACTCTTCTATACGGATTTATATGGTCACTCTCCAAGTTACCTCTGAAAGTGCTCTATACACTATCAGATATAATATTTGTGCTTGTTTACTACATCGTTCGCTACAGGCGTCGTGTTGTGTCCGAAAATCTTCATAGCTCCTTCCCTGAAAAGAATGCAACAGAACTCAAGCATATAGAAAAGGAATTCTACCAATTCTTTTCTGACTACATTGTTGAGACCATCAAATTGTGCAGTATTTCTGAGAAAGAGCTTACCAAACGTATGGAGTTTTGCGGAGTAGAGCAGATGATCAACAAACTAAGGACAAGCGGCAAGGACTTTGCATTTATATATCTTGCTCACTACGGAAATTGGGAATGGATTGCATCATTAGCAATGCACATACACAACCTCGCGCCCGAAATGTCGGCAGGGCAAATATATCATCCACTACGTAACAAGAATTTCAACAAATTATTCTTGCAAATCCGTGGCCGTTTTGGTGGAGATAATGTGGGCATGAAAGAGACTTTGCGTTATGTAATAAACAAGCGGAAAGCTCAAATACCCACCATTGTCGGCTTTATTGCTGACCAAGGACCAAAATGGAACAGCATTCATCATTGGACCGAATTTCTGAACCACAAAACGCCTGTTTTTACTGGTACAGAACAGATAGGCAAAAAAGTTGATGCGCTCATCTTCTACGGACACGTCGAAAGACCTAAAAGAGGCACTTATCGGTGTACTATAAAATTGATGGAAGACAATATACAAAACAAACCTGACTACCAGATTACAGACAAGTATTTTGACTTGCTCGAAGGAACCATCAAGCAACACCCCGCCCTGTGGCTTTGGACGCATAAAAGGTGGAAACGTAACTACGAAGAATACGTCAGAAGACAAAAATCTCAATCATAAAATGGAAATTTGCATTATAGGTTCTGGTAATGTGGCAACACACGTGTCGCAGACTTTAGTTTCTACTGGACACACTATAAACGCTATATTCAGTCATCATATTGAGCATGCCAAACTTTTAGCTGAAAAATTGGGCGTTTCCTTATATACCGACAACATACAAGAGCTACCAAAATCAGATGCTTATTTCTTCATGATTAAGGACAGCGCTCTGCCTGAAGCCGTAGCACAATTAAAGAAAAATGCACTTGCGCACGATGCTTTGTGGATACACACGTCGGGGTGCATGCCATTAAGCACATTTTGCAATGTAAAAAACGCAGCTGTCATGTACCCTCTGCAGACCATAAGCAAAGGGCACGCCATTAACTTCAGAAACGTACCTCTGTTTATAGAGGGGAATAACGATTTTGCTATCATGCTAATTAAGCAGTTAAGCAATCAACTTTCCGAGTCTGTTACCCCCCTAAACTCTGAACAAAGAAAAATTGTACATCTTGCTGCTGTTTTTGCCAATAACTTTACAAACCATTGTTGCACCTTGGCCTATAAATTGCTTGAAGAGAGCGGAATTAATCCTAAGTTACTCGTTCCCATTATAGCTGAAACATTTAGGAAAATCGATGAAATTGGCCCTGTCAAAGCCCAAACGGGCCCTGCCGTAAGATGGGACACAAATGTATTACATGCACACACAGATTTGCTCAAGCCAAATCCGGCAATGCAACAAATTTACAAACTTATGAGCGACAGCATACACCATTATCATAGTGAGAACGATTGACAAAAACTAACTACACGAAAAGATCAGACTAATGATAGATTATGACTTAAGCAAAATAAGAGCCTTCGCTTTCGACGTTGATGGAGTGCTTAGCTGTAACAATGTCA
>ULYQ01032814.1_pt1 | contig 10342 bp, 9 predicted proteins | sample 1962271 | NCBI WGS metagenome assembly ULYQ01 (sample SAMEA4835865, study PRJEB28245) | human gut metagenome | biome: gut microbiome; material: fecal sample | place: Denmark | collected 2008
TTCCGAAACAGGCAGCTGCGGTGGAACAGGGGCAGCCGATTCGGATGGATAGATGGATTCGATGGATGGATTTTGAGAGAGCTGCGCTTGCTTTTCTATAAAGGCTTGCCGTGCCTGCGCCTGCGGAACGGGCGGTAAATCGTGCGACTGTGTGACTGCTGGCCGCTCACGAATAGACTGCTCTTTGCCGCGCATAACTGGAGCCGCCGAGCTGCGTGGTGTCCATGCGCCAGGCTGCTTTACATGACGGACAGTGGATGGTTTTGCTGGTACAGCTTCGGACTGCACCGGACTGCGGATTTCCGGTTGCTCTGTATGAAGATGATCCCGCGCAGACGGTTTCTCAGCACGGGATTTCTTTGCCTGCCGTACATACGCGCGTTGCCCCTGTTCCTGCGGTGTTAGCGTTGGTGCGCTCCGCGGCTGCTTCGCTTCTGGCCGGGTGCGCACATCGTCCGTGCGCTGTCGCGGCGTATTTTCCATCAATGGCGCGGTCACTGTGGGGACCTGCGGTTGTGACTGTTCCGGCGTGATCGACGGTGCCGTCGTAACTGTTTTTGCGGTCTGCTGAACATAGGCGCGGCGGGCCTGCTCCTGCGGCGTGGACGCTGGTGCGCGCTGCGGCCGCTTTGGTTCTGACAGGGTGCGTATATCGACCGTGCGCTGACGCGGTGCATTTTCTGCCGATGGCACGGTCACTGTGGTATGCTGCGGCTGCTCCGACGTGATCGGCTGCGCTGGCGTGGCCGTTTTTGCGGTTTGCTGAACATAAGCACGTCGGGCCTGTTCCTGCGGTGCGGGTATCGATGTGCGCTGCGGCGGCGTTGCATCTGACCGGGTACGCGGCGCGTCTGTTCGTTCTCGCGGTGATTCCGGCGCATGGTGCGGCTGGGTGGATTGATCCGGTTGTGCATTTGCGGAAGAATCCGCTGATTCTTTGCGGGCTGGGTACTGGATTGCACGATGCGGCAGTTGAACAGCTTCGTGGACGATTTCGCGGGCGGTTGTTTCTACCTGTTCTGTTGCCGTGGTTTCTGCGCTGCCCGAACGGTCGGATTGCTTCGCGCTGTCATTCAGTTCTTTTACAAATTTCTGCACCATCTGCCGCTGAACAGCGGATGCAGTTCGATGTTTCGGCTGCTTATCTTTCGGGCGGTCGTTTCGTTCTCGAATATCTGAAATATTAGTCACCTCCGATTTGCGTCTCACCGTGAGACCTATTTCTGCAAAGCTGCCGCAATCCCCTCCATGATATACTCGGCACAGGGCAGCGCGATGGAATTGCCCAGCGCCATATAGCGGCTGGAGCTTCGGATTTCTGCGCCATCCGCGCCATACTTCGTCCAGTCTGGCGGCAAACCCAGTAGGCGTTCGCTTTCCGCTTCGGTCGGGTAACGGATGCAGCCGGCAAGCGGATCGTCCTCATAGTAATACGCGAACGCAGCCTGTTCGGACGCTAGAATAGTCGGAAAGACATTTGTGCGTTTTCCAAAGCTCCGGATGAAGTGTTGTCGATTTCTGTTTGCGGCTGCTCCGCGCATTTTGAATCCGTAAAAGGGCAGGATAACGGGTATCTGCCGCCCTGCTTCAAGAGAAGCGCCTCTATGATCTTCGGCGGCGGACAGCCCACTCGCGCTGCAAAGCCGAGAATCCGTGTGCATTGACCGGGTGTTAAATAATATCTCTGCGGCACGCTGTCCTGTAAAATCTGCCACAACAAAGATTCTTTCTCGGCGCGCGAGTTTGGGCTTCGACCAATACTGGGCGTCCAGGACACGCCATGCCAGATCACACCGTCGCCCTCGCACCATTCCGGCGTCTGCCCAGTGTCCAGAATCAGGCATTGAAACCTCGGTGCCCGCAAAGGATTTGAGTACGGCAAGATAGTCGCGTTTATCGCTTGATAGCATAGCTCCAATGACGTTTTCCCAAACAGCGATAGCTGGATACAGCCCTCCACTGGCATCCCTCATTTTTTCAATTATTCGGATCGCCTGATAAAACAGGCTGGATTTTGCGCCATTTAAGCCGGTTCTATTTCCAATTTATGATAAATTTTGACAGGGCGAGCCAAACGTAATGACATGGACGGCAGGAATTTTCCCGCCGTCCAGCTTTGTTATATCACCCAGATGTACCATCTCCGGGAAATGGCGCTTTGTAATAGAGATTGCGTCCGGTACGATCTCACTCGCCCAGACCGGAGTGATACCATGTCTGCTTGCCGCAAGCGGGAACACGCCGATCCCGTCAAACAGACTTCCGAGTGTGATCGTCATACCAGATTTTCTCCCGGCGTGGTTGTCATTAACTTATATAGCTCTGTCTGGCGGGGAATGGTGTTGACGAAAGGCACGATGGAGCCGCCCATGCGCAGCAGACCGTGACCGGCTTCGGCGTTTGTGATATAGCTGAGCTGCGTATCGGAAATGTGAAGCAGCTTCGACAGCTCTGCGCGGTCGGTTGCCGCTTGATTGAACAACAGCAGAAATTCCGAGTTGGCGAACATCAGACGCGCCGTTTCAGACTTTAGACATTCCTCTACGTTCTGCGATGCCGCAGTCAACGCAGCACCGTATTTGCGGAATCTTTTCCATGCGCGGTAAAGAATCTCTCCGGAATACTTGTACTTGAAATACAAATACACTTCGTCGAGGAACACCCATGTATATTTGCCGCGCTTGCGGTTCTCCATGACGCGGTTTTGAATGGCTTCGAGCGCAACAACAAGGGCAGTCGGACGAAGTTGTTCCCCCATCTCATACAAATCAAGCACGACGATGCGGTTGTTAATATCCACATTTGTCGGATGCGCAAAGACATTCAAGCTGCCCTCCGTGATAAGCTCGGCCGCCAGCGCGATTTCACGCGCTTCGGGGTCTGGCTGCTTCAAGACTTCGGCGCGCCAGTCGGACAAAAGCGGCATAGGCAGCGCACCTTTTACATGGAAATAGTTCTGGTAGACACTGGCTGTGCATCGGTCGATGATGGATTTCTGAGAACCGGACAGTAAGCCCGCGCCCATTTGCTGCTCCAAGATACTGGTTATGAGTTCGGATTTCATCGCAATGGGATTTTCGCCGTCCTCGTACCCGTCTTGTAGATCGAGCGGATTGATATGGTGTTGGCTGTTCGGAGAGATTTCAATGACTTCGCCGCCCAGCGCCCGTGCGATGGGCGCGTATTCGCGTTCGGCATCAATGATGATAATGTCGTCGTTGGTGGACAGCGCGACGTTAGCGATGGTATTTTTCATTGCCACGGATTTACCAGAACCGGACACGCCGAGATAGAACGCATGAGGTGAAATGAGCCGCTTGCGGTCGCAAATCAACAGGTTTTTAGAAATGGCATTGACCCCATAGTATAGACCGCCGGGGTCTTGAATCTCCTGCGCACGGAACGGCATAAGGACGGCGCAGCTCTCGGTCGTGAGCGTCCGCAAAGCATGGATGCGCCGCAGGCCATACGGCAGGACGGTGTTCAGCCCATCCTCCTGCTGATACCGCAGCACGGAGAAGCCGCAGAGCTTTTCCTGCGCGATGGATTGGAGCGTCTGCGTGTCCGCGTCAAGCTGCTCCAGCGTGTCGGCAATATGAACGAGCGTTACACAGGCAAACATGAGCCGCTGGTCGCGGGCGGTCAGATCTTCTAACAGGTCTTTCGATTCGGTGCGCATTTGCTCTAAGTCATACGGTACGGTCGCGGTGAAATTGTTCTGCCGGTTCTGCCTTTGCTGCCAGCGGGTTATATCCGTTTCCACGCCGAGGATTCGGCTTTGCACCTCACGCACAGCTTCTTCGGTTGGGATTGGAAGAATATCAATAGAGAGAAGTAAATTGCGTGAAAAATCGGACAGGTCTTTTATCATTTCGTCGCTGATAAAAGATGCGTAGTCGCGCATGAAAAGGACTCTGCCAAACTTGCCGCCCATTTCAAAGTATCCGGCGCGGAATTGCAATCCGTCCGGGCAGATCAGGTCGCGGAAGTCGATGCCGCGCTTGATGTTTGCGGACAGGTCGAACCGGAACGACGCTTCTTCGCCCGGTCGGAAAAAGTCATGCAGGAGCCGCAGCCGGTCAGCGCAGGAAATGGCGTATGCCCCGGAATCCAGCCGCCCGAAACTGGCAGACAGGTTGGTATCGACGCGGCGGAAGTATGCACGGGTCTGCTCGATTTTGCGTAAGCCAATGGACAACGTAATGTACTTTTCCTGCACCAAGTTATTACTCTCAGCTGCTTTGTCCAGAATGATTTGATTGTACTCGCCGCGGTAATAATCCAAGCCGTCGCTGCACTCCGGCATGAGCATTGTGCGCTGGAAATCAACCGGATTTAATCTTCGGTTAATGATCGTGATTTTCGCGGTCGCATCGGTCGGCAAAGAATTGAGAACAGCACCATACGAACGGAAGATACTGCGTCGGTCGTCTAACGACGATGCGGCGTAATTTATATCCGAAAAGCGCCACGTTTTACTGTACTTCTGCCCGACCTGCCAGATACCGTCCGTATAGATGCGTCGGATGGGAATGGATTGCTGGACGCTGTGGGGAATCCGAAAAGAATCTTTTTCGCTGCGGTTTGCAGCCAACAACGATTTCATCATTCCAACGTACCCTCCATAATGTCAGCAAACATTTCCTCATGGAGATTGACAGAATCAAATCGGCGCGGGCCTGCACACAGGATTTCGGATTTGATAAACGCCCATAAGAATTGTTCAAGCGTCATGCCGTTGTAGTGGAAAAATCCTGCGATAGCGACTGGCGCCGCCGCCAGCAGGCAAAGCCAGCTTGCAGCTTCTTTTCCGATGATGCTGCCCAAACCGAGATAGATACCGGCCGCCAGACCGACAGCCAGCACCGCACAAATAAACTGCCGCGCAGACAGACCGAAAAAGATGGTTTCCCGGTGTGCACGGATTTCTTTTGGAATTTTGACTTCTATAAAAATCGCCTCCGATTTGTTGAAAATTTGACAGAGAATTTAGAATATGAGATAATATTTATAGGTAAAAACTTGACAAAAAGGAGAAAATGCTATGAACTCTACACTCATTTTATTCAAGGAAATAGGTCGCCAGCTCTTGATCGTTGGTCTGGTACTGGGGAGCCTGCTAATGGCAATCTGTATCCTCTGGAAGCTGCGGCTTCTGCCGCTCGGTTGCTACTTTGTGGCAACGAAACTCTTCTGGCCGCGCTGGGCAGCCGCACACCGAACAGTCTGCATTTTGATCTTCATTGCCTGCGTGCTGTTCTTCGTCTTATGCTGGACAATCCGCTACATTCGCCAGAAGCGCGAGGAACAGATCATGGCAGAGCTGATACACCACTACACAAAGGACCTGAAGCCAGGCGAATCCAGGACACTGGAATTTCTCTGAACAGTCAGAAAGAATTGCGTCCCGATTTGGGACGCAATTCTTTTATGCACCGAGCATTTCATGCACCAGCCGATCAGAGCCTTTGACAAGTCCGGTCAGCACCAGCATATTGAACATGAGCTGCCCGATGTATTGCCAGACCATTGTGACCGCAGGGAGTGATTCGTCCAGCGCCGTACTGCCACCTGACAGGAACGCCGAGTAGATCACGCAGGACAGCACAATGACCGCGCCCTCCATACACACCCCGACGTAGTTTTTCAGGAACGTTTGTCCGGTACGCGCGGTTGCTTCTCCCGCAAACGATGCCAAAGGCAGCGGCGCAATGGCAGTGTAGATAAAGATTTTGAAAAAACGGCCATAGACGGTCAGAATCAGCACAAAGGACAGGACCGTAATCAGCAGACTTCCCAGCAGCGACACCAGCCAGAGCGGAATGGATTCCAGAAAACTCACGTCCTCGATGGCTTCCACGATTTTGTCAGGCAAAGTGGCCGTCGTAGAAATTGCAGAACCAATGCCGCCCATGACGGTGCTGACCACGCCGCCGCAGATTTTGTAAATCGCGGTTATCAGCTCCAACGACGAGCCGACCGCCACCTTTGCAAGCAGAAACCGGATAAAATGCCGTAAAGCAAATTCCGGCCTTTGCAGTTCGCGGAAGCTGGCCGCCGAGCGGAATACGCCCATTGCAAAAAATAACACCAGCAGGCCATATCCGAAGCCTACCAGTGCGTTGTGGATGCTGACAATGACCGTCCAGATCTCGCCGCCGCGAAAGGATTCCGGCGTTTGTGAAACGAGTGACCAGATTTCAGCCAGCTTGTCATTCCAGTTGCTTAAAGCATCTTCAAGGGTCGATACGACCCAGTTATCACTCACATATCATCACCTCCGAAATGTAGTGACTGCGTATTGACAATTTCGCGCAAAAGGATATACTAAAAGAAAAGGGGGTATGATTATGAATCAGGCATACAATGTTTCATCCGCGCCGAAAACAACGACGTTTCAGATGCGCATGAATCCTGAAATCAAGCAGCGCGCCGAGCAGCTTTACGCCAGCTACGGTCTGAACCTGACGGATGCTATCAACATCTTCATCCAGCAGTCGCTCAATATGGAGGGTCTGCCGTTCCTGCTTTCGCCGGAGAACGAGGAATATATGAAAAATAAGGCGCTCAAGCGACTGATGGCGGAGCTGGACGCGGGCTGGAAAAGCGCGGAACAGGGCAGATGGGTCAGCGAGGAGGAAGCTATGCGCCGGTTGGAGTTGGACGCATGAAGCTGAGATTTACGCCGCGCGCCATGAACGACCTGACGGCAATTCGTCGCTTCATTCGGGACGAATACGGAAACCCGAAAGCAGCCAAACGCATCACGGACAGTATTTTTGCCCAGTGCACGAATCTCAAGCAGTTTCCCCAGTCCGGCACGGCGCTCAGCGCCCGTTTTGAAATCGACACGGATGTGCGCTATCTGGTCTGCGAGGGATATATGATCTTCTATCGCATCGAGGGCGAGTTCGTGTCTGTCGGCGCTGTGATCCACGGGAAAACAGACTATCTGGATGTCCTTTTCCGGAAAGAACGATAAACAGAATTTCTGCATAGCAAAACCAGCCTCTTATGAAAAGAGACTGGTTTTTATGCGTGATGCAGTTAATACAAAAGCTGAGGGTAATCTGTCCTGCCGTTCACGATGCGGTAGATATAGACCGTCTTTTCGCTGTCAATGACCTTGTAGACACATACATAGTCACGGCAAATGACCTTACGGAACTCTCGTTCTGCCAGCACCATATCCGGATGCAGCGCACCGGAATACGGGAATGTCCGCAGCAGGTCTACGGTGTGCAGAATTTCATCGATGAATTTTTCAGCAGAATCCGCACCGGCTAAACCGAGGTAAAGCTGTGCAATTCCCTCCAGATCACGCATAGCAGCGCGCAGATATTTAATCTGATACTCTTGCTGCATCAAAAATCTCCTTCATCCTGCCGCGCACCTGTTCCGGAGAATATGTCGGCGCACCACTCAGGCGATCCAGTTCCGCTTCCAGAACGCTTGCCCGGTGTGCCAACATTTTTTCCCGCTGCTCATAGGCTTCAATACTCTGAATGACCAGATCGGCTTCGCCCTTGTTCGTAATATAGATCGGTTCGCCAGACACCTTTGCAAGCTGCGAGATTTGCAGATATTCGTTGCGCAATGCCGTGGATGCTCTGATCTGCATACAACCACCTCCTGTATTTTCTATCCATAGTATATCAGGAATATGATATATTTGCAAGCTGAATCTCATTCCTTTCGTTTTCAAATTGCGTCTCACGGTGAGACGCATTTCTGCGTGTCCTGTTTTACCTCGCGTCACGCTGCCGTGTCCGCTGCTTCGGAATCCGAAAACCATAGACGGCGGCAATACTGTCACCGAGCCGCTGCGTAAGCCTTGTAATATCCGCGCGTGTCGCTCTCCGGCAATAGATCTTGTCTTGCAGATTCTCAATTTGCGCATCGGTAACTTCGCGCTTGAACACACGGTACAGATAGTGATTTGTGCCGTCGTGGTGAATGGCATCTGCACGCAGATCGCCATTTTTATCCACATACCACTCTGTCATATCTGTATCGGAATACAGGCAGTCGCGGATATTGCCGGAGTTGACCATCTTGTATCCCTGCACCCGGCCATTCCATCGACCAATGTCGCCAATAACAAGGATCGGCTGTGAAAATTGAATGTTCAGATTTCGGCGCTCGTCGTCGAGGTATTCGGCGTTCAGCTCGTGCATCTTTTCATAGAGCTTATCTTCGGGCAGCTCCGGATAGTTTTCCATAAGAAAGTCGCGCCAATCGTCCAAGTCAAGATGAATGTCGCTCCAAATCACATGGCGCTCGACTGCGTTTTTCGCCTGCTTCATCGCTTACACCACGCCGATTGCCGTCAGAATTTCCTTTGCAAACGCGATCAGCAGACCACCGAACAGGCACAGAACGCCCTGTGTTCTCTGCGTCGCGTCGTGGGATTGCACAGACATACCGAGCTGCACAACGCCCCAGCCGAGGATGATAATGCCGATCGCCTTGATGCAGGAAAAGATAAAATCAGAAAGATTGTTTACGATGGTCAGCGGGTCAGAATCGGCGGCAAACGCCGAGGTCGTAAACAGTGCCGTCGTCAGTACAAGACTTGTCCAAATGGCCATGATGCGGTGCTCTTTACGCTGCGGGGTTAATTCATGTTTCATATAGATTCCTCCAAAATTTCAATATCGTCGATGTTTTCAATGGGGAATGAAAGATCGTCCGCTGCGAACGCGCGCAGCGGCGTGTGAAGATACGGCGGTGCGCCGCCGTCCTCCGTGCGGTGAATATTTGGGTGCTTCAGAATGTCGTACTTTTCATCAATGACCGGCTTTTCGCCGCGAATCAGAACGATTGCATCTTTGTTGTCAAGCCGTCGTACTTCATCCGGTGTCATAAGCTCGCGCCCAGTCTGTTGGAAATTCTGACTGAATGAACCGTTCCTGCCCTTACTCTGGCTGGATGTCCGGGTATCAATCGTTTCTTTCCCAAGCAGCTCCGAAATATATTTGTGCGTCGATTGTTCGTTGCCGCCTAAGTACACAAAGCTGTCCGCGTTGCCGATGATGCCCTCCCAATCGTCCTTGAACAGCGCCTTGAGCTGGGAAATGTTTTGCAGGATGATAGTTGACATAATATTTCGAGAGCGCATGGTCGCCTGCAATCGGGCATAGCCGTCGGGCAAGGCCACGTTCGCAAATTCATCGAACATCAGCCGCACGGGAACAGGCAGCGCTCCTTGATGCACTTTGTCTGCCTGATAGTAAAGCTCCTGAAACGCTTGCGTATAGAGCATACCGACGAGGAAATTGAGCGATGCGTCGTTAGAATCCGGGATGATGCAAAAGATGGCCTGTTTCCGTTCGCCCAGCTTGCACAGCTCCATATCGTCGCTGGCGGTGATGCGCTGGATTTCCGGTAACGTGAATGATGCCAACCGGACAGCGGCGCTTACCAAGATCGATTTTGCGGTTTTGCCCGCGGCTTGCTTGAAAATATGGTATTGCCGCACGGCAATGTGATCGGGCTGTTCTTCCTCCAAGGCTTCAAAGAGCAGGTCAAGCGGAGATTGATAATCGTCATCTTCTTCCTTTGCGCCGCCGTTTTCAATCATGTAGAGAATGGTTTCCATATTCTGATCTTCAACCGGTGCTTCGTGGAGCAGGTAAAGCATGAGCGCGGCGTCAAGCGCTGTTTCCGATTTCTCCCAGAATGGATCATTTGCTTTTGCACCTTTTGGCGTGGTGTTCTTGATGAAATTATCGATCAGCTTGAACACGTCCGCGTCCTTGCGTATGTAGCAAAATGGGTTGTAGCAGTCTGATTTTGACGGGTCGATCAGGTCAAAAACGCGCAGAACATAACCTTCCTCCAGAAACAGATTTCCGACGGCACGGAGCATTTCGCCCTTTGGGTCAGTGACGATAAAACTCGCATTGGCAAGCATGAGGTTTGGTTTTGCGAGGAATCGCGTCTTGCCAGAACCAGAACCGCCGACGATAATTTGCAGAAGATTTCGCCGGTGCAGCTTACCGTTCATGCTCATTTGCAGGTGTTGGGTCAGTATGACGTTTTTGCCTGCATCCTTGTCGCGGTACTTCTTATCCAGCTCCCTGACGCTGCCCCACGACGCGGAGCCGTGTTCTTCGCCGGGTCTGGTGTTCTTCTGCCCGGTGTAGTAGAACAGGATCGCGCCGCCGTAGAGCAGCAGAAAAATTCCAATAAATTTTGCCGTGTGCGGTGTCCAGCGCAGCGCAAAGGGCATTTTGGTCACTTCGGTGAATTGTGCGACCAAGTCAAAGATGGTCATTCCGGGCGTATAACATCCTGCCATCAGCACGGCCAGCCAGACGATAGGTATGACAAGCGCCGC
>ULYQ01049315.1_pt1 | contig 10223 bp, 8 predicted proteins | sample 1962271 | NCBI WGS metagenome assembly ULYQ01 (sample SAMEA4835865, study PRJEB28245) | human gut metagenome | biome: gut microbiome; material: fecal sample | place: Denmark | collected 2008
ACCGGTTCGATTCCGGTCTGCGGCATGATTGTAAAGTGGGAGAAACGCTGTAAAATCAACGTTTCTCCTATTTTTTTGTCTTATAAATCTTGAGTACACTTGAACACAATTTACTCAATCTGAGCAATATAAATGGCTGTCTTAAAGTTTTCTACCCCTGTAGTCCTAGTTTTGGAATTATTGTTAAATGGTTGTGCTGTATATTGCGGATGTATCCGACTGTAGTAGAAGCAGAACTATGTCCCATAAGATATTGTAGTTGTGGAAGATTTGTGCCATCGTAGCTTACGGAAACATTGTATGCACGTATCTTATGGCTGGAATAATACTTAATACCTGCTTCTTCACAATATTTCTTCAGGCGTCTGTTAAATGTATCTGTAGTGATAGGAAGTCCATTTTTACCCTCAAAGATATATGTACCAGTAGGATTAAGCTCCTGCGCTTTCTTTAGGATTCTGACAGCTTCTGGTAGCAATGGCTCAGTTCTGTACCCAGAGGAACAGTTACCTTTCATTTGCTCATATTCAACCTCTACATGGCTACCTAGAGTTAAATCTTTACTAAGAGGACGGTGAGCAGTGATCTGCCTGTTTAAGGAAATAGTATTATGATCCCAATCTACGTCTGTCCACTTAAGTGCTTTTGTTTCGCCTATTCGGATATATAGATAGAATGATAACTGTATGGCGAGTGTATAAGCATCATCCTCTACAGAATACTTTAAGTACTTCAGCAGTTTCTGCACATCTTCCTCTGGAAATACATTCGCATTCTGATTATTTCTTGGCTTGAACTTGTAATCTTTAAGTGGTATATCTCTGGCAGGATTCTGCGAGATGATACCCTTTTTCACATAATAGTTCAGAACACCATTCAATATACCACGTGCATTAGATACAGCCTTTCTTGTATACTGTAAATCTTTTGTAACTTCCACATAGAACGCATCTATATCACTGGGAGTAATAGATTCAATCGGCATTTGTGATAACTTAGAACCAGCAAAGAATTTTTTCCAGTCATATGTATACTCTTGAATAGTTTTAGGCTTAGTACTGGTATTATCATTCTTATACTTGAGCCATGTTTCATAGCCCTTCTCAAATGTTAATACTTCTTTACTCTGAGCCTTCCAAAGACTTGTATAAAACTCAACTACAGCATCTTCTACATCCTTTTTATTCTTCCGTCTGACTGGTCTGCGACCGCTATGGTCATCAGTGGCAGGTAAATAAGTACGCCATGCTTTACCATTATCTGTTGGATAAATCTTGTATGGATGTTGTTTTAATATCTTTTCTCGTTTTGTCATATTCACTTGTTCAAGTACTTCATCATATGATACGTTACCATTCACTAGAGAGGAAGTCAACTGTTCTAATTGATCTAACTCATTAATTAATAACTCTGATAAAACATATTTCATAATGCCTACCTCGCAAAAAGATTCTGTCTTTTTTGAAAGACATAAGAGATAGAACAACCAAGTTATTAAGTGGAATTATTAAAAGTACACTAAGAAAAAAAGAATAGCTCTACAGGGGAAAAGCCATTCTTTTTTATGTAAGTAATATTCTGTGTTAATAACTAAAGCATGAAAAAGTTATCTATCATTTTTTAAAGCATCCCGACAGTGATCTTCAACTGCCTTGGATAGTTCCTGCGGATCTACCCTGATATATCGCTGGGTTGTTTTGCAATCTGAGTGGTTTAACAACTGCCTTACCAGCTCAATATTACTACCAGACCTCTGATAAATATCAGTAGCGTAATACTTGCGGAAGCTATGCGTGGATATCTGCATAAGATGCAGGTATTTGCACACCTTACCCAGATGACGCTGTATACTTCTGGCAGTGATATCAAACAGTTTCTGGTGGATTCCGATACCCCACTCGTCAGCATATCGGCGGATAGCACAATACAGTTCCAAGGGTACGAAACACCGCTTGGTCTTGCCTGTTTTCTGCTCCTGTACCTCGATGAAATAGTTGGTTCCTTCCTGCAGGAACTGGTCTAACTTCAGGCAGAGGATATCACTGATGCGAAGCCCCAGTAACGCTTCGCATTGAAGTGCCATAGCGATTCTGGGATTGGCTTTTACTACAGTACCATCCTCCATATTAAAACCCGTTTGGATGCAGTTAATAATCAAACTGTACTCTTCTTTATTTACCGCTCTGGTCTTCCTTGACATATAAAAATCCCTCCTGTCGCATTTTACCCACTGGAAAAGTCGCTGTTTTGACTGCCTGCATCTGTAATACCCATAAATACAGGATAGGTCGCATAATGCGGAAAAAGCGACATCCAGACTATACCCCGTATCTGCCGCTGTGAGCAGGATAATACCCCATTCGCAGAACTTTACACTGGACACCTGAAAATGCCCTGCACAGCCAAATAGCAGCTCTGTCGGCAGAAGCTACCTGACAGAACTGCTATTATGTTGCTATGACTAAATATTATCTTCGCAGAATGCCGTCTGTAGACAGTGTGATCGAAACTACACGACCAACAATCCAGTCACATTTTCTGTAAAAGCTATCAGCCTGAACAGAATCATCATTGCGTATACCAAACCGTGCACGCATATTCCATAACTGGTTTCTTAACTGTTGCATTTCCAGCAGGTAGTGGATCACCTTATAAGGTAACGGACGTGCCGCTGAAAAGCATAAGTAACGCTGGCGTGTGGATTCAAAAGTAATCCCGTTTCTCAGTGCAAAGTCTAAGAATGTCAGCATGAAGTCATAGGTTGGAAATGTAGTAAAGATGTCACCGACGATTACTTTATCTCCAGTCTGAAGCCTTGCAGGTAGAGATACTATTTCATCTACACCGACAACCTCATCGTACATGCGATGGTCGTTGTCATAACTTAAATCAGGTTTTACGTTGCATACCACATATACTTTTTTATGTCTCTTATGCTGGCTCATTTTATTCACCTCCTTTCTTTTGATGCAGTAAGTAAAATAAAATTACCCTGTCCTTCGTAACATCTTCTGAACCCATAAGATGCAGTAGGAACGATAATTTTTCTTTACTTAAACCTTCCAGTGATTTCTCAATATGGGAGAGCGTGTACTGCCGTAAAAAGGCAATCTCAGCTTTACAATCTTTTAATGGAAAAGATTTTCTGAGAGATGCATTTTCATCCTGCAATACCCCATTCATCTCCCATACAGAGTTGGGAACCACTACCCATGAGGGTGGTGATCTTAACATTTGCAGAAATACAAGTCTGTCCCTTACCTGCCTGGCAGGGGCATTACATATTACTTCTACAATATCGCTACCAACCAGCTTAGAAAGCTTTCTGGATGCCAACTGACGGTTGCTTCTGACGGTGGAAAGAGAAATACCCAGCTTATGACTTATTTCCTTATCTGGGATGTCGAAATACGTCTCAGCAAAGGCGACTCCCTTTTTTCCATCCCACACTTCCGAAAAGAGTAAAGCTATTAACTCATCCAGTGCCGCTATACGGATCTCGTCATCAGGCTTATCACTGTCAGACAGTGCAGTCCATGCCATTTCCAACTGCTTAACCAGAGTAAGTACCATCATTTTCTCCTTTCCGAACTGTGTCTTCGTCATCTTTAATCGTCAATGGAATGTCCAAGAATCCTGTGTCTCTATTCGTCATCTTTTCAGAACTCACATACCCTTTTCTGGATAACACCTAGAGAAACCAAGCTTTTCCTGAAATTCAAAAACCTTTTCTAAGCTACTTGTCATTTAATTTAGTATCAACTGATGTACCCGAAACAGAATCTCATCATCATGGAAAATAAAAGCAGGAGAGAGATAGGATACTGGCAGAAATACTGGAATGCTGAAAGATATCTACCAAAAAACAATATATGGTAGGGCAGTTGCAGGGCAACTACTGGATAGATGAGAAAGTACCCTTGATAAAGGGAAAGAACTGAACTGTAGATACCTGATACAGTACCCCACTCATGTTGTAGACTAAGATATGAAACTGTATCTATAGCAAAAAAATACAGGGCATCTCTACCCTGAAATATGACTTGAATTATATATTATATCTATCATCAATACCCCATTCAACCAACAGGTTTAATAGTATTGCTACCTGCAATGAATAGATCATTACCCCCATCATCTGCATCTATACTGATTCCAGAATCCGATGTGTCTGGTGCTATGTCCACCGCCATAATTGGCATGGCTGTTGTACCCACACTTAATATTAAACTGGAAGCCAGTAATAGTGCCCTTAATGACCTTGCCTTCATTTCTTGACAACTCCTTTCCTTTTTTACCTTTACTACTATTTTAGTGCGAAGTACCCTTGGATGAATTGAATCATAGGTAGGGTGTTTACTTCTACCTGTACATTTTGAATGTCTCAAGGAGAGTGGGCTGACTTATATGGGTTGTGAACGCAAAAAGAAAGGACAGGCTTGCGCCTGTCCCTGTTAGGGTGGGGGTTACCACTTCTGCCACTGAGTATGGTCAACCCATACGTTACCTGCCCCGTTTGGATTTAAGTCATAACCATGAATTTTAAGTGTCTTGAGAACATATAACTTAGTGTCAGCATAATCATCAACTGCAATGTGTTTTGTACAACTTGCACCAAACATTGTTCTATACCAAGGGTCTGATGACATTTTTGACTTACTAAACATAGCGTCCACATACTCTATAATGGATGCCTGAGGTTTTCTTCCACTTCCACAGATAGGGCTTATATACTTAGCTTTCTGCTTCTTTGTCATTTTGAAGAACCAGTTGTCAATGGCTTTGTTATAAATGTTAAGACGCTGTTTGTTGAACTTCTTCAGTTCACCTGCAAGTTTCGGATTGTGCTTGGCATTCTTAGATATAAAAGCATTTACCTCAGTATATGTTTTTTTAGCTTTAGCTTTGTACTTAGATGCCCAACTTTTAGATGTTCTGTCATCATCAAGGTAATAATACATTTTATTTGACCACTTAGTCTGATAGGTATAAAGCATTCGCTCGGATAAGTAAGACTTTTTCCATGTGGATGCTGCTTTCTTCATGTCCGCCTTCTGCTCGGATGTGATGCCTGAGGTGTTCTGGAGCATCATTGTCATCTGCCATGACCTATATGCCATTCCACTATGATAACTACCATCCGAACCAGTAGGTACATACCCGTCTGGACGGAATGCATATCTGTCTGTAATATCGTTGAAGTAATCCACATACTCAGTAATCTGAGCTTCACTATGAGATTTCTTAGGTGTCAAGGTGGATGCACTGACTGCGGTGCTACCAGTCGCTACCGTTACGGTTGCAAGTGTTAAAGCGATAAATTTTTTAATAGATTTTTTCAACATATGTTTGTCCTCCTTCTGTATTATATGTTGATCTGTTGTAATTACTATACAGTACCCCATTCACCTGCCTGAGAATGAAGTACCCACACCCTATGGTGGGGGCTGAATACTCAGGCAGGTAAATGGGAAAATACACTCTATAGAAATTACCATATCGTTTCTTGTAGCATACCATAGTTACTACTAAACTACAACTAATATCTGAAAAAGTATTCTGACAATGTAACACATAACTGTGTTGGATGTAATACTGTAGAATACTACCCCACTTATCAAGTAAAGGATGTCTGTATCTACTGATACCCGATAAAAATATTACTGTGTTTCCTTGCACCTTGTTATGTATTGTTGAATGTTGAAATCTGTCCTTATAACAGGGAATAATGCCGGACTACTGCGATCTGTTACCAGAAACTATCGTATTCTTGATATGTAACACTGCAATGTATTGTCTATCAATACCCTACTCAGTATACTGGCTAATATTTAATAACTGTGTCTACTCATATCTGGATACCGCAGAAATACGGCATTCTTCTCTCTGTTCTGGAACTGTATGCTCCCTATATAGACTGTGTTTATTCTTACTACTTACTCCTGAATGCCTGTCTTATCATTCATAACTGTGTTTCTTGGATACTCTTTATTCTGTAAGTGCATGATGGAAATGGGAGAGTAGACCTATCTGGTCAACTACCCCTATTCTTTGCATAGCCTTAGAATACCCTACTCATCCATGACCATAACTGGATATACTCGAAATGATTTCTGTGTTTCTTATCTACTACATCTCTTGTAAGTATAGGCAGAATCAGGATATTAAGACCTATCTGGTCAGTACCCCTGATACTTGGATGTTATTGGAATACCCTACTCATATACGGCTCTGCCTGTATCTATCTGGAATCATACCTGTGTTTCTTACCTGCTATCTATCCTGCAAGTAGAAGCAGAAGATTAAATATCAGACCTATCTGGTCAGTATCCCTGTTCCCTGCATAATCTTAAAATACCCTACTCATCCATGACCATAACTGGATATACTCGAACTGTTTTCTATGTTTCTGATCTGCTCTCTATCCTGTAAGTATAAACAGAAGATTAGATATCAGACCTATCTGGTCAGTACCTTCTATTATCAGACTGGCTATTGAATACCCCATTCGTACTTCTCAAACTTTGCCTGTACTCTCTGGGAATCTGTGCTTATCAGCTACCCTATATCACACCTGTTACCAGTGGAACCTTTATACTTGGGAGAATATACCTACTGGATTTCTGTATGGCATTGCTGGGGATTTCTTTCTTAACTGATCTGTTCTCTGCCTTTGCTGTAGCTACTGACTGTATCTGTTTTCTCATATCGGGAGAGTATCTACATAACTGGATATACTCGAAATGCAGAATCATCTACCCTTACTGAGACTGATCCCTTACCCTTTGCTTTCTGTCTCTCTCTGTAACCATAACTGCTTTCCTCTCTCTATGGAAATCTTATCTACCCTACATACTTTGAGTATAGGCAGAACCAGTACAACTTATCTGGAAATATATCCTGACCACTATCTCTGCACTGCCTTAACAATACAGCTATTTCTTAACACTATGTATGACTGAAATCACCACTCGAAAATAAAACTCACTAATATTAATCTTGATCCCTGACTGACCCTGACCTTTATTACTGACTCTCTATCTGTAAACTTTTAATCTTGCTGTTAATTTTGCTGTTCTCTTATCTACTGATATCCATTATTCTGCAACTGACTGTTCATGTAAGAATCCTATTCTGTATTAGGATTCATTACTAATGTCTTATATAGGACTGTTGTTGTATTTACTGTCTTTATAATAACTGTTGTAAGAACTATGTATGTAGCAATAACTGTTATCTATTCATCCTGTAATCTTATATGAAATCTAAACAGGGTTGCTTTCTAAGTGTAATCCATAAGAATGGATAAGGATAGAAGAAAAGCATATCGAATAGCAAAATAATAATATCAGTACCCCGCTCACATATACGGAAATCCTTATACTGACAAAGAAAAACAATATCTTAAAACAGACAAATCATACATTTTGCAGATAGCAGCTATGCCTCTTCCTGCAGGACAGTAGGCAGGTTGAAACCTGTGCCTTATTCCTGAAATGAGAAAAAAGCATCCATCTGCCAGACAGCACTGCACAACTTCCCTTCTGCGAAGATATCTCTCATTTTTTACCAAAAGCAGGAGAACGGGAAAGTATTCTTTCCTATATATATGCAGACGGTAGGGCAGTTACTGCTGTGCTTGCAGATGAATGCTTTTATTCATGGAAAATGGAATCTGTACCTGCTGAATGAGGGCGGTAGCAGGGTTAGGACACTACTGGAACAGGGCAGTTAATTTCTGGGATTTTCCAGAAAAATATAAGAGTCATCAAACCGCAGGTTACGCTTCAAGGTAATGTAAACATCGGCAGATACCCTTCTGAGGTCACGCTCGCCTGTTTCCAGTTTACAGATCTTACCCTTGCTGAAGCCACATAACCTCTCTAACTTAGACTGTGAATACCCCACTCGTTTACGGTAAAACTGCAGGTTATGCCCAACTGCAGAACTGGTTTCCAGATAGGATATTGCCTTTTCCAGAACATCTACTGGAAATCCTAATTCCTGATACCCCATTGAACAGGTATGAAAATACGACCCAGATGGATAAGCATACGGCTGTTCTTTCATAACATACATCATTCCTTTTAGCTTCTTACCTGTATCTGTTTCCACTACTGCCTGTGTTTTAATATAGAAGTTAGGATATCCTTCATATCTGTCCAGAGAACGCTCATCTCTTGGACTAATACGGTATACTGCAACAGGGACAGCACATCCTGACTGTTTCTTTACTGTAAGGAACGCATTCCCATTACTGCCGCAGAATGCCAGAATATAATCTCTCAATACCCCACTGGATACAAATTCTGCATCAGGGCATCGATGGTAAAATTGTTCTGAATACAAATTACTTCCATAAGCTATATAATAATTCATAAGTATCTCCTTTCGTATAGTAGGGAGAGTTTTCTCCCCACTGCCTGTACTTTATTTCGGGGCTCCGTTTCGCCATGCACTGTCACCATCCAGTAATGCAAGCATATGCTTTCTGCAGGTCTTGAACTCATCACCGATCAAGTCCATGCGGAGCATCCAACATCGGAATGCATATTTAGGATTATCGGTACTTCTCTTAATCGGGCTGGCATATTTTACTGTCTGAGCCTGAGCAGTAATAGCAAGTACCATCTGGATGTAAGCCTTAACCTTTCCTGCATGTAATGTGGAATTGAATAAACGGTATTCGATGGTGCCACGATAGAACTGGCTGTGCAAATTCAGCATATGGTATCTGGATGAACTGTAATGCTGATTTCTTGTACCTTCTGCATTCTGTTCCTTGTACCAGATACGGGCGAATTCTTCCAATGTACTGGGCTTTCTCTTATTCATGACTTCCACCATCTGCCTGTTTACTTTCTGGCAGTAGTTCTGGCGTGCTGGCTCAATCTTAAGAGCCTGTACCAGAAGATCTTCTTTAGCAGTAAAGATATTAATCAGGCTACGCAGATGCTGTGGTGTGAAGCTTTCCCCACCAACATGGATATGTAAGCCTGTACTATCATTTACCAGACCGCCTGCTTTTCTTAACTGTCTTACCAGTTCCTGTAACAGTTCAATATCAGGATAATGCAGGATTGGTGTTACCAGTTCTACCTTGTAAGCTTTAGCAGACGATGCTGTACAGCCGCTTCTGCACTGGGCATGGATACTGGAGTCGTACATAAATTTCCATATCCTGTTCTGGCTGTCTGTTACGGAGTAAGTATCGTAACTGCCACCTTCATGTGATACCCCACTCAGAAAGAATCTGGATGCTACAGTGGCGGCTATCCTTCTTGTCATTCCTGTGAATTCAATCTCAACTCCAAATGTATATTGCTTCATAAGTTCGTTCATATTTGTGTCCTCCTCTTTTGGTGTGCCTACTATACCTCTACGAGGGGAGTGGTTCAATATGTATGTCTTACAAAGATAAATACACTTGTTTGTGTATATTTGATACCCGATTCAATATGGTTGTTATATTCTTATAAGTAAAAAAGCATACTACATATTTCTTTGTGTAGTATGCTTTGATAACATGTATAGAAGTCTATCCTACTAAACTTTTTTCTACTAGTTTAAGAAACGGGCTATATTCTAAAACTCGATATTCACTCTTGAGAGATTTTAACAAATTAGTGTTGGTTATATTTAAGTGTCTGGCGATTTCAATATCTGGTATTGCTGGTTTGAAGTTAACGATCATGATTTCTGATATTCCACTTCCCCAGAGTTCTAATTCGTCTCTCATACCCTTAGTAGCAAGGTAAACAACATATTTTCCAGTTCCTTCATATTGTTTTAACAGTTGGTAGATTTGTTCTGCTTGTTTGGGGTTATAGTAGGAGGCTTCGCCAGTAGGTGTTCGTGTGGTTGCTTTAGGTCTACAAGAGAATATCCACCTTCCTTTACATTGTTTTAATGCATCGCGCATTTTTGTAAAGTCGCCCAAAGATATTTCATTTTTATCATCATTTTTTTTCTTCTTTTTTTGGGCTGGATATGTTTCTTTATATTGAGTAGTTGCAATATATGGTGAGTCCAGATAAAATAATACTTTGTCATCATTAATATAAGAATTTACTATCTCTAGGGCATCATCACATCTGCAGTCTACTTCCTTAAAAATATCTGTCATATGTTTCCACTTGGGAATATTTTTGATGAAATTCTGGATATCATTTGTTGTTTTTATTCCAGATACTGAGGAACCATAATTTCTTCCAAATGAATAT